>JGI24022J15233_10004584_pt1 | contig 14322 bp, 9 predicted proteins | sample Ectturendosymbi2_FD_15233 | JGI IMG/M metagenome (IMG submission 15233) | reverse complement strand
CCTTCTATGGAAAGTGTCAGCTTGCGTAGGTTAGTGGATGTAGCGCGGGACTCCCTTATACGCGCGGGGCCAACGCAAGATGCCACTTTCCATCGAAGCTGCTTGTGTAGTGCCTGAGCGGGGCCCACAGTTTTTTTAAGCGTGGGCCCGTTGCGAACGAAAATCAAAGTGAACTGTTTTTTTACCATTCTCATTAATCATAATTGGTTCTGGAATCGTAACAGTGGTCATTGTCTTCGATATGTGGTCAAGTCTATTCAATAGCAGCTAGGTAAGGCAGAGAGGGCTTAAGTTTTGAAGCTGTTTTCTGTAATTGTGAGCGTTTCGTACTTGAAGCAGAAGGATAGTGCTGTTTCAACAGTAACTGCCACTTGTCTTCTGAAAATAAAGTTTTGATCGTAATTGCAAATGTTTGCTGCTTAGTCGGTCATTTAATAGCGTTATGCATTTTCCTTCGTAGAGGTCTGATGAGGCAGCCTCTTTTCCTTATTTGTGTTTTGCCCTCAGAACTTACAATGAACCATCCCAGTGACCATGGCACCCGGAGAAAGGAGTTTTCTAAGCTGACAGTAATTAAAACCTATTTGAGATCATCAATCCAGTAAAAACTCCTAAATAGTTTGACGATTATGTCCATTGAATCCAAAATTAGCAGAGGTTTGAACTTGGACAAAGTTCTGAAGGACTTTGCTAATGCTAAAGCACGAAAAGTAAGTTTCTCTTAGAAAATGCATATTTTGTATTGTACGCTACAATAGCCTAAAGCAGGGCTGTGGAGCCAGACTTAAAATTTCAAGCTCCAACTCCAGGCATCTAAAGGTTTTTGGTCGAGTTCCGGCTCCAAAAGGATCTGGTGCATTGAAAACTGAGAACAATTGTCTTAATTGCACGACTGTATTATTACACCAGCATGGCTAAGGTGTCGCGAAATTATATATTTCATGGATAGTGGAACGTGTGCAAAAAGGTTCGAGAACCCCTGATCTACACAGAAACGAGCTTGGGCGTAGGAAAGTTTTTTTTCAGAGGGGGGAAATGGTGGATTTTTACAGGTGGTGGACAAAAGCATTTGTCAAGGGGGCAAATGACGGTTAAATTTTTATTTTACAAACTCGAAACTCAGAGAAAAGTACTTCCTATGTACAAGTCACAAAAATCAGTCACGCACTGATGTTATTTAATGGAAATCGATTTCGCCATACGGCATCTTCAGTCCAAGGAAATTAAAGGTAAAAACGAGTAGATGTACGCAAACCCTCTTTTCAAAACACATACCTCTTTTCAAAACACATAAACTATCTGTCGAAGAATTACTATATGCTGAAGTTGCTGATATACCAGTGCGTTTATTGCAAGACGCAGGCAATATCCCCACATCACGTATTACAGCTTTCTTGGAAGTTTTGCTTAAACCTATAAGTGTTCAATATTGCAGTAGGAGTTCAAACGAATTTTGCAAAGACAGTAGACACTACATTGAAGATCTAATTTCCTGGCAAAAAAACAAAGATTTGAAACAGGTACAACCAAGTCAACGTTGTATATTACAGCAGCTGATGCTAAAGCACTTACCCAAGCTTACAGAGACATTTGGTTAATGAAGGAATTGAAGATGCCTTGAAAAAACATTCATGTTATAACAGAATTGTGAGACAAATTATTGCTGAATTGAACAATATTTGTCTGGAAAACGTTATTACACAACATGGAAGCTGTTTATACAAGCAAAGAGGTGGCACTGTTACCGGGGACAACCATTCACTCTCATTGGCTAATATTACCGTACATTATATCTTACAACCGATAGCTGATATTTTAGAACAAACTGAACTGTTTTGTAGATTTATCGATGACATTGTTTGGATCACAGATTCAGAATCGACAAATATTGGTATCATATCAGCTCTTGTTACAATATTTAAGAATAATGGCTCATAGCTTACTTTTCGACAAATCTGATGATGACAGTGGCTCTGCTGAGTTCTTGGATGTCAATCACCGCATTGAAGCTGACAGCGTTTTTGGTTTTATTACAAAAGACTTCGTCAAACCTACATCTATAGGGCGAAGGTTCATTCATGGTTCATCACACCGACCACCGCCAACTTTTAAATCAATTTATATTTGGAGAAGCCATAAGACTACGACGATTGAATGAAAGAAAAGAAGACTACCTTACAAGCCTAAAGAGATTACAGAACAAAGCAAAAATATCGAAATTTCCTGTCAATATGACGAACGACATGATTACACTGGTATCCAAGAGGGACAATAGACTGAACCCAAGAAATCCTAATGATAAAAAGAATTACAGTGTCTGGCCGACTTTTTTTCCCAATCTGCTTCGTGTAACAAAGAAGGAAAAAGCTTTAAATAACGAAGCTATGATCACATAGAAAAAACCTACCACAGTTGGCCAACTTCCAACAAACTACAGATCACTGGCGCACAGAGGAGATGCGAGCCATCTGCAAAGAGATTACTCGGGACCATGCGGACACTGTGCGATGTGCGGCAAATATGGCAAGCACGATGCAAACATGTTACTTAAAGTCACTACCCTGCACTCAAAGAGCAAATTGTTTCCTTTAAGACAGGAGCTAACTTGCGCCAATTACGGAATTTACATTGCAACTTGTAAATTATGCAGAGAACAGTGTTGGCCAAACCTCCAATAAATTTTCGAATCGTTGGAATTCCCACCGCTCTTCGTGGAACACTGTCAATTTGTCTGATGACCACGGGCAGGTACCTTTACTACATGTGGTGCACGAACATCAGATTAAAAAAAGCCTAAAATCAGTGAATGTTTTATAGTCACGTTCGTAGAACGACCCAGCTACGATTACCTTGATATTTGTGAAGATAAGTGGCTCAACAAAATCAACGCTAGCATTAACAAGCACAAAATTATTTTGCCTCGTATTAAATGATAGACTTGCCCTCGTTTAGACGTTGCTCTTAGCATCACTTTTGTTTTGGTGCACCATTTTTTCTTCTCTTCTCTCATTTATTGCTCTTTCCTCTCGCTTTGTGTTTTAACTTATTGTCACTAGTTGGTCTTGCCTTGCCACACCTAGTGTCTTTTACTACTTGTTTGTGCTTCCTCTATCTGCTTATTTACGGTACTGTCAACCCTAGCTCTATATGTTTTTCACGCAACCATTGTCTTTGTTTCGTAATAATCACTGTTTTGCGTACATCCACTCGTTTTTACCTTTAATTTAATTTAATTTAATTTAATGTACTTGGACTGAAGGTGCCGTATGACGAAATCGATTTCCATTACGTAAATAACATCTGTGCGTGCTGATTTTTGTCACTTGTGCACAGGCTGTACTTGAGTTGAAGATATGGGTAAACAAGAATCGCCGCAGTTAATAGAAAGGAAGGGACAAGTTATTTTCAAATTTCAAACTCCAGGGGGTCCAAAGCCCCCATGTACCCCCTTCGGACGATCATGAAAACGAGGATATTATGTACACGCAAACCACGCTCGTCCCGCAAAAAGTTAACTCGCTTGTCCTAGAAGGACTGTGTAACCGGAATCCAAATTTCAGGCTCCACCACCGGAACCCAAATTTCAAGCTCCACCAAAGCTTTTGGCTTTGGCTGCAACCATCCAAAGTTGTTTGGGCTCCGGCTCCAATTCCACAGACCATTTATCTGTTCCATTTGGCTTTGCCATTGCTGTGCAGCATTATAATACAATGTTGCATTGTAGTTTTTGTGTGATGTCCTGTTACCACAATATTTCGTTTGCTGATGTTTTGTTGCTAACGTGTTATACCTTATCTTTGCTGGCTGAGTATATCAAGCAGTGTTGCTAATAGGGCCGGCCTTAGCAAGCGTGGAAGAACGTTTGCGGGGCCCCCCTCAGTGGCGTATGCAGAAATTGTTGAGGTTGGCATCAAGTCATAATGATAGACATCGGTGATCTAAAGAGCAAGTCCTGAAGGGGCGATACCAAGCTAAGGGTATCTGGGGTCATTCCCCTGTTTCACATCTCCAGCAGAGACTTCAACGGACATCACCGTTACACAATAAATCCAGGAGCTACCACATTCAATACTTCCTCTCTGGCCAGGTATTTCCCGCGGGTTAGGGCAGCCATTGCCCATGTGTTAAATGGAATCAACAACATCGCTTGATATGATCAGACAGCAAAGATATAATTGCTTAGCTACAAAAACCTCAACAACAGAGAAAACATGACAACAGAACATCAAATAAAAACTACAGTGCATTTAACTTTGTATTATAATGCTGCACAAAGGTGACAATACCGAATGAAACGGATGTCAGCTCCAAGCAAAACAATAACGGGAGAACACACAAATCAAATCGACGCACGTCAGGCTATTGTAGCCTACGATACAAATATTGCCTTTGTCAACAGAAACTTATTTTTCGTGCTTCAACATCAACAAAGTGTTTCAGAACTTTGTCCATGTTTAAGCCTCGGCTAATTTTGGATTCAATGGACATACTCTTCAAACTACTTAGGCGCTCTTGTTGGATTGAGGATCTCAAATAAGTTTTAATTAGTCTCAGCATTGAATAACTCCTTTTTCCGGATGCCAAGGTCACGGGGATGGTTATGCAAATCCTGAGGGCAGCAAACAAATTGTGGAAAAAAGGATACCTGTTATTGTGTGCGAGAAATTCAAACAACTTTACGAGTGTTCGAATCTTGGCAGAATTTGTTTTAACGCTTCTATTTTCTCACAAGGCATATGCGCCCATACTCATTACTTTTTAAGGAATCGTTATTTTTCCGCACCTGTAATAGACATTCAGTTGGCATAATTAAAACTAGGTGTATTTCAAAGGTTTTCGCCAATCTCAGGTTGCCTCATCAGACTTGTACGAGAGGAATATTGAATAACACTAAAGAATGAGTAAGCAGCAAGCACACATTTGCAATTGCGAACTAAACTTAACTTTCAGAAGACAAGTATTACTAGTAGTAACTATTGAAACAGCAACAACTGTTGAACATATCTCGCAGCAACTATTGAAAGATGACCTGCCAAATGCCCAACGCTTATAACTGAAACGGGAAACAGTTTCAAAAACTAGGCTACACATTACGGAATAGCAATGACTACTGTCACGATTACAGATCGAATTATGATGATTAAGGGTGTTAAAAACCGCACAGTTCACTTTGATTTTCGTTGGCAACGGATCCTACGCTGTGGTCCCCGCGTCCGCGCCTGCACTACACAAGAAGCTTCGATAGAAAGTGTCAGTTTGCGTAGAATAGTAGAAGTAGCGCCGGGGCCCCCTACGGCGCGGGGGCCGATTGGAAGCAATCGGTCGAATCGGCTAAAGGCCGGCCCTGGTTACTAATTTCATTTAACACATGGCCAATTGGCCCGACGTACACCGCGGTTGGTCCTGGCGAGAGAGGAGGTATTGAGTGTAGCAACTCATGGATTTACTGGGTGTTACGGAGATGTTCGTGGAACGGACATGGAAATTCTCCGCTGCAGAAGTGAAACTGAGGTATATGCAGGGCCGGATTAAATGTACGCGAGGCCCCGGGCAAAGTCGTGACGGCGAGGCCCCCTAAACGCTTAGCGCAACTGTGTAGCGTTTCACATTTCCTCGTTCCAGCTTTGAAGAACCAACGGCCAAAAACGTCAAAAACAGATACGATTTGGCTGCACTTCAAAGACAATTGGGGGTGACCATGTACGGCGGTTCGTATGTGGTTAATTTGTTCAAACAGAAAGTTGAATCACAAAAACCGATCGTTTTGCTGCCGTGACACTACACAACAATCTTTTTTGTCATACGAGTAGATAGACTCTCTAACCTGCACAAATCGTCCATTCACACAGACCCATAGCCACTAGAGTCCTGCACGGGGCGGGTTAACCCGCCCTGCTTTGCGTGCGGGTTGTACTTGCTGCAAGTGCGGGGCGGGTTGAGAAATTCTTTTTGCGGGTGATTGAGTGTTGAGACAAAACACGTGAACAGCTCAAAAATCGCAAAACACGTGGATGTACAGTACTAGAGTTGTTTGCCACAGTGTTGCCACTCTGTTATGAAGAAAAACCCCAGAATTTACCTTGAAAAAAAACCAGAAAATAATAAAAAAACCCAGACATACAAAATGTTAAAAAAAGTCAAAACCAAACTTGAAATGAACGCTAGCGATAGTTGCACATAAAAATTAAGGTAATATGCATTATTTGCATCAAATTTTCAAGTTCAAGTCTATTTTTAAACATACTGGCAATTTACAAGTAAGCTAGCAGCAAAACAAATGTATGAAGTAACATAAAAAGTCAGTTAGATCTTTTCTAAAAAATGTTTAATGTTTTCTTTTACTTTCACTTCAATTTCAATGCACAAATGAAACATGTATGTACACGCATAGGCGTACGAGGCGGTGGGTCGGCCGCCCCCTGTATTGAAAAATTTCAGGGCAAACTCTGTTTTCAGGGCAAGCGCAAGTTTTTCAAAAATCCTGAATGATAAAAATATTTCAATACAGTGAAAAATATCAGGGCAACTCGTGTTTTTCAGAGCAAGCGCAAGTTGCTCAAAAATCCTGAATGATAAAAAATAGATATTCAATACAGTGGATTCAGGGCAAACTCGATTTTCAGGGCAAGCGCAAGTTGTTCAAAAATCCTGAATGATAAAAAATATTTCAATATAGTGAAAAATTTCAGGGCAACTCTGTTTTTCAAGGCAAGTGCAAGTTGCTCTAAAATCCTAAATGATAAAAAATATATATTCAATACAGTGAATTTAGGGCACACTTTGTTTTTCAGGGCAAGGGCATGTTGCTCAAAAATCCAGAATGTAAAATTTGTTAAATACAGTGAAAATTTTCATGGTAAACTCTGTGTTTCAGGGCAAGCGCAAGTTACTCAAAAATCCTGAATGGTAAGAAATATATTCAATACAGTGGAAAATTTCACAGCAAACTCTGTTTTCCAGGGTAAGGTGAAAAAAATTTCAATACAGTATATTCAGCCAGTAAAGGCAATTACCGTAAAGTTTCTTGTCTGGGAGAACACAACACGCAAGAAACTTCACCCTCTTGAGTTAACAGTCAAGGTAAGTACAGAGTTTGCCGATAACGGCACATCCAGGGTATTGTACAGTATAAAGAACGTTACTGCCGAGTTGAGGTTATAAGCGAATTGAAATGCATGTATTGCAGAAAGCATCGGCACCGAACAAAATGCAAGGTTATAGGCGAATGGACGTTACATACGAAGCCGTTACAAACGAATTCAACTATATAGAACATCTTCACAAGGGGTTTCAGGCCCAATTCGGATTAAATTAAAAAAGTTAGTTTCGGGGCATACTGTTTATATTTAGGGCAAATTGTTATTTTCAGGGCAAATTTTTTCCGCCCTCCCAGTAAAATGCCTTCCCGTACGGCTATGTATGTCACTACCATATTCACGCACTAATTGTAAAACTGTACAAAAAGAAAAATCTAGGATGTTCATTTAGAGCAGGCCTGCACAACTCAGAAAGCTCGAAGGTCGAAATTGATCTACGCAAATTTGCCGCGGGACGCAAAAGTCTATTTCGTTGTAGTTCGGAAGAAATTCTGAAACGACAATGAATTATCCTAAGTACTTTTGCAACATTTTGTGCAATTGAGAAAGCTCCCGCGGACCGCATGTTGTGCAGGCCTAATTTAAAGCTACGGCTGATACTGCAGTCAAGGGCAGAATATACAGTATTTGTAGCATGCCAGAGTTATCATAGGAATTTTTGCGATGGTCTTGAAATGAAGTTTACATCACCATTAGGTGGGATAAAGCAAGCTGGTGCGGCAGAAGCAGCTGGAAAGAGCATTACTCCTTGTTTTACTTCCGGTTAGTGATTACAAGCGCGTATAAAAATTTGTATTTCATTATCACCAACTTCCACACGGAGCTCAAACCTCAGGTAAATGCCAGCCATGGTATGAATTCCCAGTATTTGGACTATACACAATGTTTGATTAATCATGGGCAATTGGTAAACCATACTGTTGTGATCATGTTCGACTAAATGTTGAAACATAATAGTTTTTTTATGCAGTTTCATTGATTTGCACTGACGCATTTCTTTGGCTTACACATCAAAAGCTTGATTAACATAAAAATTGTTAGTGCTACTTTCGAAATTGGGGGCGGGGGCAATTGCCCCTATTGCCCCCCCCCAGCTACGCGCTTGCACACAGTGAAAATGACCAGAAAATGTGTTGCAGTGCCAGCTACAGACATTGTGCAACCCATGGTAAACTAGAGACAAAGTAAACGGGAGATAGCAGCAACGCTTCTTTTTGTTTGTACAGCTGGTCACTGAAACTTTTAACAGATAACCAAGTAACTTCACGGCGGTTTAACTCAAAACATATTACATTGTGTGTCTTGTGTAATTTACGATTTAATTAGGTAGAGTTTTAGTAAATTACAATTGCACTCAATCAAAAGGTCTCAATTACAGTTACAATTGCGCAAAATTGTGCAATTAATTACATTCAGCCCACTCATAACAACACTAGATAGCCATAAAAAAACACCGGAACACTAGATGAAATGAAAAAACACCAGATCTAGTGAAAAAAACACTGGGAGTGGCACCACTGCCAGGCGTAGTCCAGCCTACTAAGGGCTACCGTCAATCTAGAACCAAAAATAAGGACGGCTGAGGAATACTTGATTTTATTACTTAAAATGAAACAATTGTTTCTGTTTGCACAACTAAAACGTCTGATTAATTATATGCTTGCCTATTTATCTCTAGGAACCATTTGCTTCATCAACGATTACACCCTAATCTGGGGTGGGTCATACCCATTTTCTAAATGGCCATCACTCACCAGCAGATTGACCTAGAGAGCTATTCAAAGCGGCTCTAAATGAGGAAAGTCTTGTAGTTTAGAATTAAAAAAAGTGTTCAGTGTGAGGTTTCGGTCTTTTTGGCCATGTTTAGATAACCACAGGATGTTTTGACAGGACTGTCAAAACATTGGATGACGTCAACATCCCGTGGGGGTTCAAAAATCGAGCCGATTTCGTGGCGCGAAACTTTACTGGATTTAATGGATTCTAGGCTATAGTACGAGTCTTTAAAGGGTTTGATTGACATTCTAGCGTTTCTGGTTGAAAAGGTATGGCAAAAATGACAGAATATTGATTAGGGAAATCCTCTAAATCCCTTAGGAATTCCTGAAATATTGGGAATTTTTTTGGCATAATTTTTGAACCAGAAACGCTAGAAACTCGATCAAGGGCTCTAAAGGCTAGTATTCTAGCCTAGAATAAAAAAAAAACTACAAGCCAAAATATCAGCGCGTGAGATCAGATGATGATGTCATAAAAAATAACCGCAAAACATACTCCAATCATGATTCCATGGACCAAAACCCCAAACCCAAAACTTAAAAATTTTTTTTTTATTCTAAACTACACGATGTCACTAGTTATTAGAGGGTTTGAACAGCTCTCTAGCTCAATCTGCTGCCCAATTATCGCTGGCCAAAGTTTGCCGTAGGAGGGCAAATTATACCTTTTCTGAAGCTTTTTGAATTTTGTCAAAAACTGGGTTTTTGAGCCATAATTTCGGCTACAGATATGCTAGGCTAGCAAGTCAATCAAAGGCTCTAGAGACGTGGATTTTGACCCAGTTTAAAAAAAACTTGATCCAAAAAGATGGCTCAATGGGTTGGCGCCCAGGGCCAGTTAAACTCGGCCGAAAATGCCAAAACATGCCCTAATTGTGACGTCACATCCAGAAAATCCCAAAACCAGAGCGAAAAAATTTTTTTTGATCTCAACTAGAAGACTTGCTGAATCCGCAGAGGGTGTGAAGCAGAGATGAGCGGAGTCACATTTTTCAGACTTCGACTCTGCTTCTGCTCCGCGCTTTAAGACTCCTGCTCCTGCTCCGACTCCGAAAAATTTTGAAACATCAACTCCGGCTCCTATTAACACTCCAAATACTTCCAAGTAACTCATATTTCAAAGGTACAACCTATTTTGCCTCATGAGGCAAAATAAATGTCGTGGCTATTTTACCTTTGACAGAACACAAATGGTTGAAATGGTCACGTGACTAGCACAATACAGAGACACAAAATGTTGAGGTTTAAATTTATGCCTTAGCCTATTCTTTACACAACGTAGACAAACAACCACGAATGCTTGCCTATATTTAAATTAGACATTACGGTCAGCTATGTAGGTCATGCAATCCAAACTTGTCATGTGATCATGGGCGCAATTTGGTGGGGGACGTGTCCCCCCACTTTTTCAGTCGGGGATAACATAATATGCCATGTCCCCCCACTTTTTTCTCTTTAGGTTTTGTATTTGGAGAGGTTTCAAAAATAAAAGTGATCTTTGTCACGTTTTGTGTGAAGAGCTTTTCATGTTAGATGGTAGACCATACATAGCCAAGTTGATGTTGAAACAGGGTTTGGTGTGGTATCACTGATTCTGTTAGTTTATAAATTTTTCCTGCGATAAAATAATTTTTAGCATTTTTCAAGTTTCTAGAGACCGTGAAAGATGTTTAACTGCTTCTGTCCGATATTTTACCCTGTGTTGTATACTGTTAGAAAGGTTATTTTCTTGTAACAGTAAGAGTATTACAGCTGCATACGTGAGAGACAGCAATGATTTGTTTCGTGCAGAAATGCAACTGGCTTTGCTGTAACGTTGGTTGTCGCGTAATAAGAAACAGACATCATATAATTTAACGATGTTAGTCTATATAATGTTAGAAAGTTAGAGTTTCAGGATTTTCAAGTTAGCAAATCTCTGCGAAGCTTTGGCCGAAGAGAAAAAAGCAGCACTATTGTGGAGACTTAGTTTTGGGATGGGCAGTTTTGCAAAAGACTGTTTTCAACCATTAGTGAACACGATTTCAGTCAAAACGTTGGAGAAGTAACCTGCAGTATTTACCTAGCTGCATATTGACCTGTTACACATTTCGCGACTCCTAAGAGTGGCAAAGACGTGATTTGGATTCAGAAGAAATCTTTCTGGTGCACGGGTTCTCATTTAATGAAACCAGGTCCGTATTCACAGATACAAGTCTGGTTGATAGGCCTATTTATTTCTGATACCTCAAATAATTCAGTTCAACAGATACACACTTGAGAATTGTATTTTTATTACTATTTTTATTTGCCATGAATCATAATTTCAAATGAAACAGAAAGGTACTCACCAAAATACAGTATTCCATGATGTTCAAGCACTTCTCGACATGTCACAACGCTCATAGAATTCTTATAGCTAAATTCTGCCTGTTAGTAATTTGCGATTTAAGAGATCAACGATTTAATTCGGTTCTCTTATACTTATAAATATAAACCTATTATGAGCTAAAGATTATTTAGCTCCCACGTGCATTTTTTTAAAAGGTCACTGTTTTTGTTATAACTGTGCTTACAGATGTGTCTGCTCTTCTGTCTGGCAACAATTAGACTGTGTACAGCTACATTCATATTTCGGCATACTGTCCAGTTTGCGCGGCCTCGCTTGTAAAGTTTTAAAGCGGAAAGTTATCATTAATTAAGGGTTCGAACGCTGCTGTTCGTAATTGAATGCTCGCGACTATTCTGGAAATGTCAACAATTCAGTAAGACACGAATGTAACTTACTCACTAATACGGTCTAAGCCTGAACGACTGGCATGACAAAGGCTATGCTGGAATGGTACAGCGTTTGAGCCATGGCAGAGTTTCATTCGTACAAGCCACTTACTGTCGTCTAAACTGGCAGGAGTTATCCTGGACAAGCCATTTGCTGTCGTCCATACTGGCAGAGATGATCTCGGACAAGCCATTTTAGCCTGGCAGAATCCTGCTAGGACAAACCAGTTTCTTGAAACTCTAAACTGATGTGGTATCTGGTACAGGCCGCGAACTACCATTTTTTACTCCTGATCATTGCCTGATGTGAGCGCAATGCCCAATGTCATGACAACGACTTAACCCAGGGCTAACCTATAGGCAGAAGGAGAAGCGTCTGACTTTCAGTCCAGAATGCAACGCCTTTTATACCCAAATTCTTGGTAGTTCCCCTTTCCTTCAGGTGCCTTAATTGGCTCTTAATTATGTAATTGTTTTATGATTGGCTGTTTCAAAAGCTTCCAGAATCTTCAGATGCGTCTTGTTGCTTGGGTTTTCACCTTGTCGTGATCACGCATCATATGACCCTTGCTCACGTTTAAATGACGTTGTGTTCAGGGTCAGCTGACTGAATAATGGGTTTTTATTGGCTGCACCCCCTTTTGAATCCACTCCGGTTGCTTCAGGTTTGCGAATCTTCCAGCAAGCTTGTTTTCTGTACAGTAATAGTTGTTACAGACAAAACTTGTCTGTAACAGACCTACAGCTCAAAACATAGGGACTTGACTTGAGAAATAAAGATGAACTTCTTAGGATGTCGCGACAATCGTGACCAACAAATAGAAAAGATATTTTTTCCTTGACTCTTACACTACACTTTGTTCTTGTGCTGAATGCATTGGTTCGTAAGTCATCTGATTTACTGCAGTTTAACCAAATCCACAATGCAGCAATGTTTTCATCCAAGTGCGAAACATTTGCTTTACAGATACATCACATCTAGTTTTGTTGGACATCCTTTTCGTGTTAAAGGTGAAACTTGGTACTTTTTTGCCAATTCACCCCATTGTGCATTTTGATTTCATCTCAAATATATTTTTGTGTCGTTATGCAAGTAGAACTCTTAGAATGAAACCTTTGATATGGTGCAGAGTTATAAGTTGGACCGGGCTCGGGCTTAGGTTTGTCAAATATTTCGGGCCTGCATACAAAACCTTTTTGTAACATTAAGAGTAACGATTTTTTCTTGCGTGACGATGATTTGTTGTGCTCACCGCTGTAACTTCTGTGAGTGAAGTGATTGTGATTTTTTTCAGCTAATTCTGTTTGCAAACACAGCTGTGTTCTTTCATTCTCTGCTGGGATTGGTCTCACACTCTTTTTGAGGAGGCGACAGCAGTGAGGAAATTAGCACGCGATGGTGTTGCGTCGAAAAGATCAATCACCCACGCGATTCTTGGCTTGCTTTAAGAAGCCTATAAGCCTGCTTTTCATGTCTATAGCGCTATCCCAGAGAGTTTCTTTTATGCCTATAGCGCTATTGTAGATATTTTCGTGATGGTTTCTTTTTTTCTTGAGAAACATTATGTTCCGCAGTATTATCGTTGACTAACATGCTACGTTTGTGCCACACTATGCCAATGTTTTGGTCCAGGTTGTTGCTATTTTCGGTGTGATAAACCGTGTACCTAGTGTACAACTACACCTGCACACTGCGTTTTTTGTTACTCCGCAGTGGCACATATCTTAACTCCCTCGGTAAATTCGGATTTCGGGCCTAAATTGGGCTTCAAAAATAAATGTCGGGCTCCAGCCGTGTTCGGGCTGGGTTCAGGCTTCAAAATGAGGCCCTTTTACAACACTGCGTGGGTATGTATGCAGGGGGAAACAAGGAGAGATTGAAAAGATACATCCTCCACCCACCAACAGTAAAAATATATTGAAATAATTTCGTGAAGTACGCTACGCTAATTTTAGGCTAAATGTTTTTGCTGCTGGTAAGAGGATATCAATGGAGAAATGTGACACGGATGGGGCTGCATGCATGATGCCAAGTAACATTAAAAAGATTTGTAGCTTTTTCAAAAAACGGAAATGTGCAAGAAAAATATTTATCGTCTTTGTAACGTCAAGTGACTTCAACAAGACGTCAAATCGCGCTGTAACCCACACTTATAAAACGCATGAAAACTGACAAAACTTATTATTAGGACTTAGGGATTCGTGTTTAAGTAAGTGTGTCGGGTTAGGGTTTGGTTTGGGTGAGAAAAAGAAAAATAATTGAGGTCAACGACTAAGTCCGAAAAATTTTCAATCTTTAAAGTTATTCCCGTACTATAGCTTGTTGTGGGTACCTGACATCTAACCAAAATGTTTTGATCAACCCAACACACATCAAAAAAGTAATTTCCAAACTATATTCTCTTACTCTGAGAAGCAAAATAACCGAGAAACAATAACAGGTCAGAAATTTCGCAGTCAGAAATTTCTCTTGACACCGCCACTCCGGCTCCATCATCATCTCTGGTTTGAAGTGAACAGCTCTCTAGCGACTGGCAAGTTATACGTTATAGGATTGCAAAGCTTTGCAAAAAAGTGGCGCTCGCAGGACACCTAGGTAAAGTGAGCCCGACTTTTCCAGCCGCACTTTTTACAGTGGATGCGAGGTTAGCGCGTAAAATTGAAAGGCTTCAAACAGGGATAAAATGACC
>JGI24022J15233_10004582_pt1 | contig 14324 bp, 8 predicted proteins | sample Ectturendosymbi2_FD_15233 | JGI IMG/M metagenome (IMG submission 15233) | reverse complement strand
CTGCTAATAGACATTGCAAAAACTTCTTTCTGTCGATGTTATAAATTATTCTTAATGTTTTGGTGCATAAATTTGGGATAGACTTAACAGTTTCATCAACACTAAAAAAGCCTTCAAAATCTATACATTTTTATTTTGAGACGTTTCGGAATATTCTTAATCCATCTTCAGTCAAAAAATAAAGCAAACAATTCAGTCAAAAATAAAACAACCAAGCAAATTGCTTTATTTTTTGACTGAAGATGGATTAAGAATAATCCGAAACGTCTCAAAATAAAAATGTATTGTTTTTTGAAGGCTTTTTTAGTTTTGATGAAACTATTCTTAATGTGTTCGCATTGTTGTTCTAGGTCGCAAGTGGCATTTTCAGTGCGTGCTCTTGTCTTCCTCCTTAATTTATCGATGTCAACGCTCCCCCTTTCACATTCTACATAGGCATAAACATTTTGACACCATTGTAGCTCTAAACAAAAAATATTTATTTTTAGTGAAGTTTTTTCTGTTGTTTTTACTAACACCTTAATTCATCTTGTCAGAGTCACAAGTAAGTATCACTCTAACATCATCTACATTCACGAGTCAATTGCTTACGTTTGTTCTTTCCGTTTCTTACAATGAGGCTGGAAACACTACCCACCGATTGATTTTTGTTACCATTTTGCGTCTATTTCAGGAGCAGTTATACAAATTTAAACAGTTCCATTGAGTTTGAGCATTAAATACGTCCAGTGTCATTACCATCATTATTTCATTAGGTGTGTGGATGTACAACAGTTATATTGGACGGCAATTAGCTAAGTGGTTGGGTGTTCGAACCACGCGGCCACTGAGTGAATCGCCGTAGCGCTCCATGGGCAAGAGCCAGGGCCGGATTAAACTGATGTGAGGCCCTAGGCTAACCACTTGTGAGGCCCCCTCTCCCATTGTTGCGAGGAGAAACAATTAATTTGCGAAAATCAGAGAATGACGCTCTGAAAGTACGGTCAGTAAAAAGTTCGAAATCATTACTGGAGTGCCCGCGATCACTGTGTTTGTTGCTGCCTTAAATGCAAAAGCATTGAATTTCACGGAATTTTTGAAATCGTACTTGGCTGGCGGGAACAGGGTTATTAACTGTCACAAGCAAACCAACCGAAATCGCAACAATTGAAATATTTGACAAAACACATGGTCTACGTTTTTTATAAGAGTCATATATCTGTCTTTCTAATCTGTATTTGAAAAACGAACACACTGCACCCACACACTTTGTGTGGCGGCACAAAGACTTTAGAGCACAACGTGAGGACCACGTTGCAATTCGCTTACCACGGCTGCAAAAATCTCACACACACGAGCAAAACACGGCACGTAAAAGACACGCAAATTGTTGTGACTGTTAGGTTCACGATTCGCGTGTTTCTTACTTTTTCAGACTGGTAAGAATCGAACGCAATTAAACTGTTGCAGGAAAACATGAGGTTTAACAACCAGAACCGTCGCCGGAAGGTCTTGAATAGGGGATTTAAATTTGCGCAAGGGGTCTTGACATTCCGAAAATTTGATAAAATCTTTACTGATTTATATTGTTTCATATTTAAGTTTGGAAGGACTGAGCTCACCAAGCCCGCCATGGCGACTGGACTGGTTTGAATTTCGCTTATGCTGTCATTATTGAAATACGTAAAAAGAAATAAAAAGCTACAATCATTAAATCAAGTAAGGCTGAACATAACACAGTAAACAGTTAAAATGGTTTTGTCCTGCCTTTTTAATAACAAAATTATCTAAGAATTCATTACAATTTGTTTGCCTAAGTTTGTCACTTTTAATGTACCGAATGCTTAGTGCGGACAACCTCTACTGGAATATTGCGACTTTTTAATTCATTTTAAATTCTTTTGAATCTTGAAAAGGATTTTACGCCTGAGCAGTTAGTGACCATCAAGCTAAGAAATAAGGCTTCGCGTAGTTGTATGAACTAAGAACCACAATTATGAGGCATCATATCCAAAGGCGCTTTTGTCATATTTGTGCTGTTTCCCTGTCTCGTCGGGGAATAGTTCTGCTGTTGCCAGTTGGAAAAATGGATTTTACATGCTATTCATGCTCAGAAAGATCTTCTCTGATTTGCTTAGCATGGGTGGGAGCAGTACAAACTTTCGCAAGTACTCAATAGGAATCTGTTTTCTGAATGACTTTACTGAAGAAAATTCAAATGGAAAAAAATCACATTTGAAAGTACCAATCGAGCTTTGCGCGATACAAACGCTGACAAATCTATGGTACTGCTAAGTCACCTTTATTATAGGATACTGCTCCTAGCCCTACATATAACAACGCAGGATCCGCGGGCCAAATGTGTCCGACTTTCAGTTTTGAAATGGCACGCAAGCGATTTACTTAAAGCAGTCAATGCTTTTCAAGGTAAACTGAAGCACTCTCAGCAGCAATTGTCAACTGACAATATGATGCACTTCAAAAGCATGTCTTAATTTATAAATAAAACTCAAACAGACTTGGTACCTGACTTTGAAACATACGCAAAAATGTGTGAACACCTTCGTGAAAACTTTTCAAAACGCTTTCAAGATCAATGGCCAGGAGACGCAAATGAATTTGTTTCAAAAAGCATGCGGTGTGAACGTATAAAATGTTAATGGCGCTGACTTCTAAGACTTGCTAAGATACGTATCCCGTGTTTTTGAAAAAATGCAAGAATCTGGATTTGTCAATTTGCAAGCATGTAGTGTTGTGAACAAGCCTTCTCAGTCATGAAAATAAGCTGCGAACTAGGGAAACAGATGGACATTTAGATGCAGTAATGCGTATTGCTATTTCGTCGTGTAATCAAAATTTTTCAACTTTCGTCCAATGAAAACGTGTCCAATGCAGCGTTTTGTTTCCGCGAACTACTTTCTTATGTATGTTTTTGGAAAAGTAAACAGTTGTTTGTTGTTTTGTTTAATAAAGAAGTTCGTTTTTACTGTATGAGCAATTCATTTGACATGGTGCAGTCCGCAACTAGGTTAGCACAATTTTGACCGGAATATCCATTAGAGTTGTGCACCCCTGCTATATAGCTTCAATAAATGTCAAATAGGCTGAAAAAACTAAAAGTTTAAGCTTAAAGCAGACAGGTTTTTAAAAAATACCAAAAACGTTTTTTCTGCCAACACTAATAAAAGAGCCAAAACACACCAAACAGCAATTTTTCAAGCCAAATCGCTTTAAATAAGGCGGAAAGACTGCAATTCGGCATTAAAAATGCCAACCTGGCAACATCTGGTACAAAATTTGGATCCTGGTGCGCAGCAATGTCTAACGAAAAAAGCAGTTATGACCTAACAATTTTATGTGTTTGCGTTTACTTGGCTGTGTTGTTCGCAGACTATAACATTACAAACGAATAGCCTACGTCCTGAGCAAATCGCTTTTCAACTCAAACTTTTGTAGTTGAGCTTTAGATNAAAGCGGAAATCTTGCTTTTTTTGGTTTTTAAAGCCCATCGGGATAAAACTCTCAATTACAGCAATTGCTTTTTGTGTAATTACATCTTATATTAATTTATCTACAGTTCTACACGAAACTGTTACAATACTAAACATTCCTAGGAAAGCTCGCGGGCCGGATTGGACCCCTTCGCGGGCCAGATGTGTCCCGCGGGCCGGACTTTGGGGACCGCTGAACTAGAGTTTTGAGCCAGGGGGAAACTTAGATGAAGAGCCCACTGGCTAACACTCAGCAAAAAGTTGAGAAATAATGATGAATCCGGTATTGAACGGCCATACAAAAACCCGAAATCACCGGAAAACACTCCCAAATACGCAAAAAACAACAACCTGCTGAAACCAAAAGGTTAATAAATAATACCAAAGTTCAAGCTAGGTAGGGGTCCGGTTTTTATATTTAGCTTGGCAAGGGGCGAGGCGGTTCGCACCCCTGCCACCCTTCAGTTATGTCGCTGATGAGGTGCATTTCAAACATGAACAGCCACAAGTTTTTTGATAGAGTCACACGTAACAACCGACGATTCAGCAAACGCAGGACGCAGCCAGCGTGCTTTGAGTATATCGACACAATAGTTGGCATGCGGCTTCACTAACCGTCATATTGAGATTCATGGAAACTTGTTGGAAGACTCTGGCGTTATCATCACCAAAGTTGAATAAATGTAAATTTCGTGAATAATATAATCAAGACATTAATTTTTGACGAAGTTTAATCTAAATCATTTAGATTAAATGATCATACAACTGCCATTGACTCTATGCGTACCACAGTTTGTTTGAAGCCCCCTTGGATCTTGAGGCCCTAGGCTTAAGCCTATATAGCCTATAGGTTGAATCCGGCCCTGGCAAGAGCTTTCACCTCAACTGCCCCGACAATAAGCATTATTCAGGCTTTGGCTTGCCACCAACTCTCGTTCAATGAATTCTGTCGTATTATGTGCGATAAACTAACAGTTACATTAATATGTGCTAGATTTTTCATTTTTTGCATTGAAACTGCAATACGAATGACGCAAATGCATGGACGTAAATTGTTTTTTGAGGTTTGGTGATAGACACTTAATTTATTTGGTCTTTTCAAACAAATTTCGAAATTTCTAGATTACAGTTATTGGTGATTGTTTCCAATTTTATTTCTGAACAATTAAAAACTGCTTTGGTCTTCAGGTAATTCCGGGTTCTTCAATCAAAACCATCAAACCCAACCTTTGGGGACTAGGGAAATCTGGAGTAAAATCAGGCACAAATGGTGTCGACATTGATAAAAATCAATATCCTGACGTGGTCATGGCTGCCCCATCAAGTGATTCTGTCATCATTCTTTTCTCCCGACCTGTTATTGACGTTACAGCTAGTATCACGTTGAACCCAGTGGTAATAGATGTCATAAAGTGCTTTCAGAACGTCTCTGTACCCTGCGCTTCATTGGAAGTTTGTCTTACTGCTCGACACAGAGTTGGTGACAACTTTCAGCCTGTTGGTAAGTAAGGCTTGCTATCCTGGTTTTAAATTCTTAATCTAAGCAAATTTTTTGCTCTGCAATTTTCTTTAACGCCCGCTGAAGGTATTATCGGCCATAACTATCGAACGGTGTGAACTAGAGCGTCAGTGAAGACACCGTCGGATTCGGAAGACAGCAACGAATCTTTTATAGGTAGATTGCGCGCATAGGTGACTTCGTTATAACGTCTTTTTTGGGGAAAACCCGGTTTTCACGTTGCTAAGAAAAATGAGTTTCTTCCATTCAAAAAACCATAGAGCTCAAACCAAAAACGTTGGAAATAAAATTTCTGCATACAAAATGTCGGTAAGTACCTTAGCTTTGCGATGATGATAAAAAATTTGAAATTTGTTTTTGTTGGGGAGTCAAATGGGGCAATATCCAAAGGTTTTTGTTATTTTACCTTTGAAGCCACTTGTCTGCCGGTCAGCACTCACGAACCGTCTCAAAACTGCCGAACAGGTGTTTTTTTGTTGTCTTACCAAATCCTACCAAATTCAAGCCAAAATATTGGCAGGAAAATGTTGTTCTTGAGGAAAATAAAAAATCCTCATTGGTAGCTGAGCCAGTTGTTTGGTCTTTTTAGGCCATAACTCCCAACTCGTAAGTCTAGAAGGCTAATCACGGTCTTTAAAGGTTCAGATATGCATTCCGACTCTTGGAAGCACAAAAATCGGAACTGAAAAGCTAAAGGGATGCTGGAAATGATTTTTTTTATTTTCTCTGAAAATTGCGAAAAATTCAGTACGGTAAATTCACAAGTATGGATTTTTCTCAAATTTCAAATGTAAAGGTACTTTTTTGGAAATTTCATTGGATTTCGTGTTGTCTTCCGCATTCAGGGATATTTTCACTGGCTCTCTACCCCATTCCGTCCAGGAGTTATGACCGATAATATCTTCAGCGCCCACGATCGTGGTTGGTGCGGGAGTTGAAGTGTTTGTTTGTGATTTACTGCTGTCAATACAATGCGTTCACTATGTCTGTTTTTGTTACATTTTTTTCAGAATTGACTACTACCCTGTCACTGGATGATGTAAGGCAAAGTCTTGCTCAAAAACTGCTCGTTTTCTACAACAGCACCAACAGCACTTTGAAAGTTGTCAATATACCCCGACCTTACAAAGATTTTTGCGAAAAACATAAAATTAGCCTCCAGGTAGGATTACAGATGAACCAAAGAATGCCAGACCAATCACGTGCATAAGAAACTTTGATATCTTTTTTAAGTTATCGGGCTTCGAAGCTCCTGCTTTGTCTTCAAGTCCACCGCGACTGAAATTCGCGTTCGAAATTTCAAGCTCGAAACAAAAAGAGGTTTTATCAGCGGTTGTCAATCCTTTCGTCCCCCACAGAAGTTTCAAAGACTGGTCATTGGATGGCGGTTGCACTAACAATAGTTTGTGCATTCATGATCTCGCGACGGAAGTTGTGTATTCGTAAGTTACTTCAATTTTCCAAGCTTTGTGAAAAATATTTCAATACTTTCATCATAGGAAATGTATTACATGTGCAGTATTACATGAAAAACCTAAGTTTTCATCTCAGGCTGTAGAGCCAACACAAGTTCAACACAGAGTTACGAAAAATTTTGAAAGACTAAGAGTTCTACTGTGCCAAAGTGCATATGTCATTCACAGGTCGGTTGGTAGATCATCGAAGCCAGTGGTTCATTAACCACTACCGGCTTAAACCGAATCTTCATTTACCACATCCACAACCTAAATCCAACTGAACCATTTCCACCAACTTAAATGCACTCAAAAGAAAAACATGAAAAACACAGAATTTTGTACCACATTGTCAATGTGACTTTTTCCACTATTTTGGCAACGATCGATGCAATGTTAGTCTCGATGTTTGAGATTGCATATCGCAAATCTGACTCTAGATCAAACAACTTGTTCCGAGCATTTGTTTTTGCAGCAACGACGCTTGAAAAACCTGACTCACAGAACTAGCGGAAGAAATGCAGCTAGCAATGTTAGTTGTGTTGCAGCAACTTTAAGATATGCGGTCTGCACCAATGCCGAAAATTTATCCAGGGTTTCATCAACCAAAGAGGCGTTGGCAAATAACTAGCGCATCAACTCCAAAAACAGTTCTTGAATATCTTCGTTTTCCAGCAAATCTTCAACAAGCAGTCTAAGCGAGTTACTTGTGAACGTCATCACTGAAGTGTGGTTTTCAAAATCGAAGAAGTGACCATCAAATTCCTTAATCAACCTGTGGATATGGTCAACAGCCTCACTGTGAATAACTTTCAAATATCAAAACTTTCATCTATGCGTCTCAAACGCAATGCTATTCAAAGTGATGCTGCACACTTTGCTGATACAATTGGCTGACAGTGGGATAGCAAGCTCAGGGCGTGACTAAAATGCAGTAAATAGGCAACGCAAAATTTAGTGCAACTGCACGCCCACATTTGTGATGTTCTACTACTGTACTGTGGTTCATTGCCTATTATTCCAAGTGGAATGAGCAAGGGTGTACGCAAGGGGGCGGGGTCGGGGTTAAACCTCCCTTGAGCTTGATATTCTACAAAAACTTTATTACCTGCGCAAAAGCGATAAATTGTTTTCGCATACTTATTGCTTGTTAATTTGTCGACTTAATGCAAATAACATGGTTTGAATTTGCATGCAAATTTCAAGGAACATTGTAAAGGGGCCAAAAATTAATAATTAGGTTATTTTGGGAATCTGGATTATCATCTGCATCCAGAAAGCATCTCACCACTTTTTGCAGACCTTTCGTCCACTACGCATGTTTAAGATAGTGTTACGCGATAGTTCACTTTATCCTAAACAGTTGTCTTTGTTTGGTCTGCTGGCTAATCAGCGCAAACTTTGCCAAAACGTTGGTTTGGAAAACGTGAATATGACATCATATTATGACGTCAAAAACAACGAACACTAAATATAAATGACACCATACGTACGCCACTGAATGAAAACCCCTCCATGAAATTTTTTTGCGTACGCGACGCCACTGGCAATGAGTTAGGTAAAGCCATTCTTCCGAAAACTATCCTGTTGTGTAATGTCCAGGGTTGCAGCGTCGGAGTCGCAAGGAGTCGTGAGTTTGTGAGTGGAGTCGGATTCTGAAGAACATTGGGAGTCGGAGTTGGACTTTTTACTCGACTCCGACCCCGGAAGTCTATTTGAATCATTCTTGTTTAAATGGTACAATTTATTTAGAAACTTTTATTGAAACAGAATTCTTGCTGTGCGCCACAATTTCCATTAATTGCTAGTTGCTATAAAATTTGCTTCAGCTTTAAGACCCAGCATCACAGGAAGAACGCTTTCTTTTAAGAAACAGTTTCCGTTGTATTTACACTGTTACCCGTAACTACAACCGCATTACGCGGCATTGCTCAATCGAGATTGGCCAGATGGTTCTCTGGGTGATAAAGGATAACCATGAAAGAACTTGCATGTTACATACCCAAGGGAACAACCGTCGCGTAGTTGTATTTGCTTGTGTATGTGCTACTGCAAACCACCAAATGTGTTTCCGGGGAGTAGAACTTACAGAAACGGTTGTGACACGAATTTTCCATGCGATTACTAAAGAATGATGTTTGGCCGGGCGCTGCTGATATGCGAACAAATACGGCAATTATAATTTAGAGAGGAAAATACGGTCAGTGCGGTAGTTGGTTCCGAACGGTTGATTGCTGTGAAGTTTAAGTGTGATGTTGAGAAGTATATCGACGAGTGTGAAACTGTGACAGACCAATACGGTTTATTTTTATACATTACACAGCTTGCATGCAATGTGACACTGTAGCTAACTTAGTAAACGCAAATGTTAATTAGGTTTACTAAGCTAGGGTTGCAATTGCAAATAGTGGCAGACTGTCAAATAGAACCGATTAGTGAAAGTTTGAAACTTTAGTAGGTTCACAGCGATATTTGATACTCGATTAGTTTTATTTGGTTCACGCCATATGGTTTACTAACTACAAATCCACTGTGAGGAAAGATTTTTTTTATTTTTTGAACGTTTTGAAATAAACGCCTAATATTGTATTTATTTAAGTTTATATAGATATACAGAAATACATTTTTGAAGCAAAACTGATTTTCTACTTTTTTTGTAAAACGTGGCGCACCCATAACATTGCGTCAAAACAAATCTTCAGCATATGAAAATTTTACATTAAACAGAGATTTGAATCATTAAGTAGGCCAATTAATAATAAGCGAAGATGATGAAGAAAGAATGTGTTCTGAAAAATTAGTGCTTTTGTTGGTACTACTCCTAAAGCCTATGCTATGTTCCTACACGTACTTCTAACTTAGAATGACATTTGGGACGTCTTCATCCTGAGATTTTGAAAGTGGTGCAACTTTGTCTGTAACACCAACAGCATCAAATACTAAAACTTTGAGTACCGGAAAGAATCCTGCCACAGCAACTCTAACAAAGTTTTGCTGGTGATGTAGTGACTACAACAATGACTCCAGATGCATTTAACAAAAACATTGTTGATATGACTGTTTTCAGTGGCATTTCCCTGAGATTCTTTTCTCAGCCTGACGTATTAGCAATGATTGACGAAATGGCACGAAAAGTAGGAGTGTCTCTAAACAGAAATAACATAAAGAAACTACTGCTTGACGAATATGAAAGTCAAAAGAAGCAGATGAAGAGCAAGTCAAGCAACAAATTTGTTAACTTGAAAATGGATGCATGCACACGCGAGCACCACCATGTCAGTTACTTTGCCATTAATGTCAGATATGCAGATGAAGGAAAAAATTGCACCAAAATCGTAGCTAGAAGAGACACTCAGGCCCAACATTCTAGGACGGTCTTAACACAATTGGGAAAGTATGTGTTGCAAGACTACGGCCTTCAGAAAGACCAGGTATTATGCATTGTCACAGATAATGCGTCCAGCATGGTGAGTATGGTGAAACAACTCAATAAACGATCAAGGGAAGAGTCAAGTACTACTGAAGAAAGTGCAGCAGAAATTCAAGAACAATCTGGAGATAGTAACAGCAACCAATTAGTTAAATGCGATGACTTCACTATAACCAGGGCTACCATACCGTCCCTATTTCTATGATTTGTTCTTATTACGAAGGGGATTGTCTTAGAAATCTTCTTTGTACTTGCACTTATTTTGGAAATGCACTTATTTTGGAATTGCGTCCTTGTTTTGTCTTATTTTCAACAATAATGTCAGAAAGCGACTTGCAGCAACAAACGAGTTATAAATTTGTTTCTACTTTCATGGCCAAAAGTTTAGGACCACCACGTAAAAAGAAAATTTTTCTATTTTTGTATTGACAGTTTCTTTGTGGCTGACGTATTCATCTTCCAGTTTGTTACAGTACCTACAATCACTTTTATTTGCTCACAAAGGGCATGAACGTAATATCATACATGATTTTTATTTGCGCCATAGTTCACTTCATTTAAAGTTCTAGCTGATATGCCTGAGTGTGAAGAAAATCGTCACTTACGGAACTTCAGCGCACTCAAATAGTTATTCTTCACAAAGAAAGGTATTCAAAACTATTGGCGACTCCGGCACTCGGGCTTAGCTTGAGTCTTCCATTACGTAGGCATACCATATTTTTGTGATTGAAAACCGGGACGCTTCAGAAGAACGAGCCTTATCAGATAACTATGGTTCATATCTTACTGAGCATGTAGTCATTTGGATTCCTGTAGTTGAGGCATCAAGAAAAACTAAAATAATGCATTTTACTAAGAAACAAAACAAAGTTTAAGCATTTGTAAATTTACATATTCGGCCAATCATACTTTTCTGTAGACAAGTAGACAATACTTTCTTCAAGAAGTCTTCGTTCGATTTTATTTTCTTGTAAANATCACACGAGGAAAATTCAGTAGCTATTAATTAACTGGTGATAAGGACTTTCAAATTCTGCTTATATTATCAGACCGCGTGTTATTCAAGATNGAACAAATTCTCTCAGTGGGAGTTGGTGTAGCTAGTGTAGGACCAGTGGCGTAGCAATGGAGGGCCCTGGGGTCTCATGGCCCAGAGCGGAACCTTCTGGGGGGCGGCAGTTTGTTGATTGAAAATCAATTTTTTGAAGTAGTTTGGTAGTTCCAACTCTTCTGTAATATTTCCATAGTAAATAAATTTTTGGAAGTTCTAACTCTTCACTTTTTGTTTTTGGAAGTCCTAGACTGGTAGGCTACCCTTAATAACTAGGAAATGCGGCTGTGGAGTGAACAAATTGATTGAATGTTTACTCAAAAAGGTATCGGTCAAATCAAGTTTGTTAAAGTGCCCTACCTTCCTCTCCAGCCACAGCCCCTTCCCTCACCCAAGTCAAAAATCCTTTGAACAATGCAAAGAGATGACGTTCGATCGCAGACTAACAAATGTCACTGATCCGGTAGTTCGAGGTTTTATTGCCCCTCCACGCAAAATCTAATACGAAAGGCCCTGGATGAAATCACGGTAAATAGTCAAAGCTAGCTCAATATTTTTTCTCCCATCGTTTGATCCTTAGCAACACTCCAACGGCACATCATTACATTACCTGACAACTAGGCATTGGCAACAAATATTTCTTGGCATGCGTCATGCTATTTTGTAATGTTCGGTGGGATATTTTCAATAAGTGCCACAAGCTGTAGCCTGGTCATTAGGTGGGCTTATCAATATGAAATTTTGGCGGTTGAAGTGAAGAACCCAGAAAAGTTAGCTTTGCGCAGTTTCAATAGAACTGTTGTTTTTCTGTATAACGCAATGGTGTCGGAAAATGACGTTCTTGAAGCGAGGTAGCAGAGTTGCCATTTTAGCTGATTTGCTGNCAAATCTAGCAGGATTTTCCCACTGTTAGCTGTAAAATTTTCAATCTAGCAGTGAGTTGATTTTCCAGCATTTTGAAAAACGTTTGGCAAGTTTGGCAGGTAACAAATTCCTGGTACAAAATGTTTCAACAGTTTTTGGAGATGAAAACCTTAAATTATCTTCTTCAAAAGGATTTAAATTGGGCAAAACCAGGACCAGGCACAACCATTCAATCATTTGCAATTTTTATTATGACACAACGAAGCTGCTTCAAGCAGATAATTACGTCGTAATAATAAATAATTCGATGGCTTGATGAAACTTTAAATGGTTTGCTTCTGTCAAGTGCTCAGTGAGCGCGTTAAGTTAAAAGATTACATTGGTAGGATATGTTTTTATCCCCCGACACATATGATATGTCCAACTACTTCAGTTACGCCGGTGGCAGGAAGTAGTAATGTCTGGTAAGAAAAACTCCTTGGTAAGCCAAAGCAACACAGTATTGTCAAAAGCTTCTACATGTATCTTGCAAGATTCAGAATTGGAAATTTGGCTCGGTACTAACTACTGCCTATTCGCTGATTCAAGAAAAGCCTATTGCAGAGTTTGCAATAATGCAATCATAGATTGATTCTTCGCATTCAATTGTTGTAAAAAAGATCAAAATAACACAGAAAAATTGTCAGAATGAACATCTCTCGAAGCTATTAAAACAATTCGGCGACAAGGGATTACGATACCGTTCAAAATGTACCATGTGTTTTAAGCAGAGCTCCAGCGTCAGAAACGTATTTCACTTTTTTTCTCGTCAAAAGTGCCGTGAAAAATTATTTTCCCATCGTTCAAGTGCCTTGGTATTGTTAAGTAACGTGGTACGAGACTCCGCCAACTTTTATCGCTTTTTTATTCTCACTTGAGGTTAAGCTTTTGTGGCGTAATGCTTTCGCACGTGGCAAGGGTTTGGGCAGGTATTTTTGCTGTGCTTGTATTTTTACATTCCTCAATATTAGAATTTGCTAGGAGGCATACAATCAAGAAATTGCCCCGGGGCACGGGCATCACAAAAGCTCTGTACGCCCCTGAACTAGAACAAGTTTACAGATCATTATTAAAGTTGCACGCCAGCGCTTCTCAGCAAAAACCGGTTTTAGGCCTATTTCACCTATTTTATCTAAATGGTTCCCGGACCTTAAGAGGGCCCCGTGCAAGTGTTGACAGAGTTAACATTGATCTTTGTACATTTTAAATTATTGTAAACAACTTTGAGGTGTAGAAATGGCGGCACTTTATTGGCTGGCCCCGGGCGGAACTTAGTCTCGCTACGCCACTGTGTGGGACTATCCTGGCTGACAATGCCCAACCGGAACATTTTGGTTGACTGACCGGGACGCCGGGACAAAGCCCTTAAAACAGGGACTGTCCCGGCTAAAACGGGACATATGGTATGCCTAAAAGATTGTGCTTGTTAAGCTAATGTTTTAGTCAAGGTGGTTGCTATTTTTGGTGTGATAAAACCGTGTACCTGCCGCTATACCGTATACACGACATTTTTGATACCCCGGAGTTGTGCATATTTTGACTCACTTGGTAAATTTGGCTTTCTGACGTAAGTCGGGCTTCAAAAATAATTTCGTGCTAGGGCTGGATTCGGGCTTCAAAATGAGGCCCGTGTACAACTCTGCACGGAACAGTTAATAGATGTTACTATTGCAAAAGCTCTCGTCGCAAATCTTTAGTCAAATAGTACAGTTCAAGTTGCTTTTGAGTGATATTTCGTTGAACACATTTTTTCTAAACTGTTTGCTTTTTGATATGCGAGAGAGTGTAGACATATCTTTCCTCAATGCATATGTGAATGGACAATTTGTGGAGTGAAGATGGTCAGAGTGTCTATGACAAAAAATATTGTTGTGTATTGTCATGGTAGCAAAAGCATCATTTTTTGTGATAAACTTTCTGTTTGAACAAAGTAACCACATACGAACCGCCGTACATGGTCACCCCCAATTGTGTTTGAAGTGTAGGCTACCAAATCATATAACTTCTGACATTTTTGACTGGTGAATCTGCAAAGTTGAAACGCGGGAATGTGTAATGCTACGCCAAGGGTTACCAACCCTTCTCTGACAATCTACCCCTAAAATTTCTTATGACGAAAAGGCTGAGTGAAATAACAAAAATTCACTGAATTTTCATTAAACTTATAGATTTTTTGAAATACAAAGGTAGACTCCATTTGTTATTTGTATTTCTCAAAATGAATTTCTTGCTGCTGTACAATAAATGTACCCCTTCGGTAGGCAAATGTTCCCTAGAGGTGCTTGTACCTCAGGTTGGGAACCCCTGCGCTACACAGCTTCCCTAAGCCTTTAGGGCAGTGGTTCCCAACCGGGGTGCCATTTACAATACCCAGGGGTACCGCGAGCTAATGCGTTTTTCAATATACTATTAAAAATACATTTTCAAACTGTCATCAAACCTTGAAGCAAAATTGTATGGGTTCGCCACTGGGTGCCGCAAAATATAATTCTCTTCT
>JGI24022J15233_10004580_pt1 | contig 14328 bp, 8 predicted proteins | sample Ectturendosymbi2_FD_15233 | JGI IMG/M metagenome (IMG submission 15233) | reverse complement strand
CAAGCTCTAGATAAAATAGCCACTTTGAAAGGCAGGCAGAACTCCTCAGGTATGTAAAGCAATCAGTTTTGATATGGGGAACCGAGATAGCCAGGTGCGCAATATTTTTCCACTTCGTTAGTCACTTGCATCTGATCCTGGTCCCACAGTTTAAGGTATGACCTTGGTGACTGAGCACTTAGGAATGTTGAGAGACCTTAACGGTTTCATAATGCCAAGATGGTCGCAAAGTGACATTCAATGTGTCTTGGTGGTTGGTATGCAGCGTGGTTCTACTGTACAAACCGTTGGAAAAATTTGAGAGATCGTTTCAGTCCCTCAAAAACCTTAAAGGAACACTGACCACACCTTTCCATGGGATTCTCTAGGGTAGGGGTGGCCAACCAGTCAGAGACCAAGAGCCATATTTCTTGCTGTGTTACCGCATAAGAGCCACTTTCATACACATGGGCACACACGAACATCACCCTATCTGTTCCTCACTCACACACATACCTTTGCTCAGCTAGATTTATTGTAAATATCACACACCAACATGACAATGGCAGAATTTTACAAGCCATTTACTATTATGCATGTTACTGTATTTAGTGGGACTTCTGGTAATTACGTAACAGCTGCGGGTTGGCCACCCCTGCTCTAGAAGATGTGAAGTAACCTACCGATGTCAGGGCAACTCAGCGGTCTTGACCCTTGCCTGAGGTCACTTGGAAAGCTTTTCAAATCAATCATCCCTTCTTGTAGAGGTTCTGCCATACGCTTGGCATGACATCTGCCACAAAACAAGTCTAAACCAAACGCACACTTTCAAAGACACCAAATTTNAACATCCAGGATAATGCGGTTATCNTCAATAAATTATCTTCTTTCTGTGTCTCACTTGCAAAATGCCAGCGTTAGGTCAAAATCTGCAGTTCTTACCCAAATCAATTTGANGGTTTGTTGACATGTCAGTACAGGGATACAAGATATGCTTATGTTAAGACCAGATTTTTCAGTCAAGTTTGTTAAGAAGTATCAAAATGTTACTTGCTAAAACAAGTTTTTTCGAAGCAGTTGATACTTTTCCTGGTATTCTGGCTCGTAGTAGACACTTACCAACTGTGCCACTCAGACCATGGCTTAAATTATAAAACCCATGTTGTTAGTCTTGAACAAGTCACTCACTTCAGATGGTCCAAGATTCTCCCTGGAGTTCCGACGACAATATCAACCCCATTCCGCATCGCAGTTTCTTAATTAATGCAGTAAAGCTTAGATTCATTATAGAGCAATATATCAAAACCATATACCAATTCTGCATAACTGCAGAATAGCAGTCAAGGTAACTCTGATGCAAACCATTGATTTAGAATTTAGATGCGAACTAGTTTTACTGATTTTAACAAAAACTGAAGTTTACCTTGATGATAATATGGTGCACCGCCATATACACAAACTGACGACAGTGATTGGCTAATAGAAGATATGTCTTTGTGAACTTGAAGTGCCAGTTCCCTAGTAGGAGTCATAATAAGTACCTACATCAGAAAGTATTGTCATTCATGTAAAATTAACAGCGACACCAAAGGAGTGTTGTTAAGAACGCCATGTTTCACCTGAGGAGCTCTTCCACGGCTTTTCTTGATATTTTTTGTCAGAAGCTTTTCAACCAAAGGTAATGCAAAAGACATCTGTCAGCAAACATGTAAAAAATTAAAACAAAACACAGATGTTTCAGGTATCGACTTCACTGAATACACAGAGCAAGAAGAGTTGTCTACTCACTGTCTTTCCAGTTCCAGTCCCTGTTGATGCAAGAGTATAATTCTTAATGGAGTCAGCTTCAATTTTTGCATATAAAGTTCGATTGGTTTAATGCAAAATAAACCCACATTATAAAAAAATGAGCACATTTTAGTAAAGAAAGCAAATATTGTGCATTTCGTTTGCAGACGACCATTTGCCAGTGTTAAATCAACACCCAACAATCAAACAACACAACAGCAAAGCCTTAGGGTGAAACAAACAGAAGTCTGCTTTTAGCATGACAGTTAGAGGCAGGGCTGTGGAGCTGGAGCCAAAGAAATTTTGGGTGGCTGGAGGTGGAGTCAAAAACTTTTAGATGTTTTTAGCCGAAGCCTTAGCCTGAAATTAGGGTTTCATTTCCACAGCCCTAGTTCGTGCTAGCAAGGTTGTTGTAGGTACAAATAATAAAATGGTTTTCCGTTTTTAATTGACCAAATCATTTGAGCCGAAGCCAAAACCTTTTAGATGTTGGAGCCGCAGCTGAAGCCAAAAACTTTATATGCCTAGAGCTGGAGTCTGAAATGTGAGTTCTGGCTCCACAGCCCTGGTTGGAACATATAGATCAGGAACAAAACAATAAAATTCGGTTACACTTGGGCTTTTTTACTCTTTAAAGCTTAGGGAACTATTGGGAACAGCTCAACTAAATCAACTCTTTGCTAATGTGGTCACCATGGTTAATGACATGCTGACGCTGTAAACCAGGGGTCCACAAACAGTGTGTCATGACTCTTCCACTCTGGGTCACGAAATTTTAAATTTGCTACTTCTCATTAAACAGAATAAATTAAATCATTTACTATTTTATGTGTTAAGTTTCATATAATTTCGTGCAAGAAAATTTCTACTGCCCATAGTAGTCTTAAAATTGATATTTAATGCAAAAGCACTTTCCACAAAATTATATGCTCACACAATGTTTGGGTCACAAGAATTCAGAAAGATTTTTTTAGGGCCATGTGAAGTAGTATTTGCGGACCCCTGCTGTAAACAACCAAGAAGACCCTTTTAGATTCCTTTGGTTAGATGGCAGTGAGTGCATGATCAATTTGATACGAAAACTATTTTGATAATATTCTGAATAAGCTCCTAATTCTTTGCATTTAATCACGGAGCTGCAGTGTTCAGGGTTCCTACACAATTTTGAATATAGATTTCCAGATTTTTTTGACTTATTCTAGACTTCACTTTTCCGAATGACATACCCATGTCAAATACAGTTACAGGTGCTATAATGGTTAAAAAGATGGAAGTGAAATTTTCAGCCTTATGAAAAGTATCAGAATAAAATGTTATCAGAATGAATGTCAAAGATCAACTCTGGAAAATTTTTTACTTTTTCCATACTAATAGACCAAAAATTTTTTTTCCATACTTTTCCAGACTCCAGAAGAACCCACACGAGGGTTAGACTTACTTGCTTGAGCAATGAGATCATCACCATCATAAACATGGTTGAATGTTTTGATCTGAATGGGAAACAGGTAGTTTATTCCTTGTTTGTGAAGAAATTCTTTCGTTGGCTCAGTGATTCGAAAATGTGTGAAGTCACCTTGTTGCTTCACAGAATCTTCATGTGCACTGGAACAGTCAAGTGTTTTGTCTTGACACTCTTTCTTTGCTGTGGTCTTCTGAAGATCAAATTGACACAATTTGCTAATTGCCAACATAAGTGAAAATTAGTGTGCAAAATAAATAACAAAAAGGTATCTGAAAAAGAATTTTCATGCATTGCTGAGCATGAACGCTTTTTCACTTATCATATTTATTCTATTGTAAGCTACCGCTTGTTTTTTCATCATTTCATGTGGCTTACAAGAGGAGCTTATGCTTTCTTTTCTTTAACTTATTGCAAGTTTTAGATGACACCCCATCATTCCTTTTCTGTTTTGTCCAACAACTTTCTTTTTGCATTCTCTTTCTATTCAGCATCATGTGCACACTCCATCACATGAGGGATTATGTTGAGCAGAAGGCAGTTGTAATGGTGAAGCATCATTATCAGAGTTGCCAATTAAACGCAAAACATGCTAGTACGCAAAATTATCTGTGGCTTAGGTAACCTATGTTCAAGTGCGGCTTACATGAAATTTTAAGTCCATTTTGTGTGGATTACAATCAAAGGTGGCTAACATTCAAATAAATACAGTAGGTGGAATTAGGCTTTGAAATGACAGGTTAACCAATATTATAAAACTTTGCAACCCTTAAATTGAGAAATACATGTTTCTCTTACATGATTTAACAGCTTTCACTTCATTTATATTGAGGAGGGTACAAAAACGTGATTTGTAAAGAAAAAGACATGGGCTTGTGAAAAACCAAACTAGGCTATTTGTGCAGACAAGGGCCATAAAAATAGCAAGATGCATGGACCCAAGACAGTGATGCTTACATTACACACAAATTTTCACGATCACTTTGACATTAGGTTTTTACCTATATTGTACATCTGGTTTTAATTATGTGTGGTTAAACTTCTTGAGTAATTTACTAATTAGGTGCCACCAAATAGAGGTTCATAAGCAATCCTATGCATGTCTCTACTCTTATGAATACAATCTAATTGACACATAGTAGGCCACAACATTAAAGTGGAAGTTGCTTTTTATCAAAATTTACCTTATTCAAAAAACAAGGGTAACGTTTTGTGTCTTTTGTGGTATGGAAATACATTTTCTTTGCATATTCAGCATTGTTAAAACACAGATGCAGTGTTGTATAAATTTGTAACTTTATATAGCAGTGGTGAAAAACTCTATTTCAATGAGGGGCCACATCAGCACAATGGGTACTGTGAAAAGGGCAGCTGCAACTGTTTTAAAGCAGTATAAATATGCACTTACACAGTACAATCTACAGCACAACTAACTTATGAGTTGCTAAGAAAATGTTTAACAGAGTCAGCATTTAAACAACAAAAATTTCAGATGTGCAGGGAGGTTTGTACATTTTCCAGGTTTGCAACACTTTACAAAAATCATCCTCTATTATCTGGATCATTCACTATCCGATCTCATTTTACATAACCCAAGTTATGCACTCCCTACTAAACCCATGTTTCTGCTCACTTTGTGAATAAACACACCAGTAACTAGATGGCACAAATGATGTAGAAACCATGAAAAAAATCGATGTTTTTTGTTGAGAACAGTCTGAGTGAAATCTCAATTAATTTTTTTCCAGCATTTATTTAGTACAATTTTGAAAAATCTATTATGATGGTACTGTATCATATATTGTAACCAATGTAGAAGATGCACATAAGCATCCATTAAATACACTATAATGCAACAGAACATCATATATTGTTTTAGACGGAGAATATATTTTCTTACTTTTGTCCCGATGCCATGTTGCAAGTAAACGATCTTTAAAAAAACACAACATTGCAAGGCACCAGTTATTCTGAAGCTCAATCAACCTAAAGTTAAATAAACAATGAATGAGCAGATATAATCGGATCGATCATCATTTAAAGTTAACTTCAGACATGTTGAACATGGCTTCGGCTTCCTTGTAAGTCATCATGGACCTTTTATGGATTGCGATAAACACTTCATTTAAATCATCTTGACTACATTTACTTCATCTACTTTATAAACACAGCATGGTGGCTTGTTAGTAGGTACAGTGGACTGTTCATATAGATCTGTATGACATCACGAGCACAAAATCTTCATCTTCTTATTAGCACCAAACACGCACGTGGACTATCTAAATCAGTGGTTCTCAAACAGGTGCCACTTGGCTCACCAGGGGAGGAATTTCGATTCCTGGGAGAAAATTTTTTAAATTTGTTCCAAGGAAGAATTGGGCTGGAAAAGCTATGGATTAAAAAACCTAAGTTTATATTAACTGTAGGTTCAACACTTTGTAAATTTGTTCTTTAGCAATATTTTATCCCTGAGATAAATCTTCAAGACACCTGGAACCACATCCAGGTATCATGAGATTTTTGCAATCATCTTTGTGATTTTTGTCGGGAGAAATTGACAGTGTTTGTTTTCCCACCTTATGTAAGGTGGGAATATGAAAAGAACTTTGAGAACCACTGGTCTAGATAAATCACAGATAGTGCAGAGTGCAGAATGATGGGTTGTAGTACAAAAAAGGTTGAAAACCACTGCTCTACATAAAGACAGTTACTTGTGAAATCACCAAAAAATAATTGCTGACAATATTTCCAAGATTGCAGTACCTTTCAAACCTTACCTGTAAAGCAGTTGGATTTTTTGCAGTCTTTTCTATTTTGATCTTCTTTTCTGGTGGATTCTCTTGGTCCTTAGGCATCTTACTTAAGGTTTCTGTTTGTTTCTTAAAAAACAACAAACATCCATTCAAAACCAGGACTCACATAACTACCACCAAATGTTATGAACAAAAACACAATCAACAAATCTATTTTGATCTTGTCCAATAAATGACTTTCAAGCAGTACTTGCAAATGTATGCTAAAAAGTGTTGGAAAAGCAAACATAAAAAGTTATAAAACTTTCTGGACATTTTCAATGCATCAGTTTCAGTAGGTAAAAATTTTTAGATTGCTTCCCATGATATGATTGGGATACATTGACAAGGACATGACAGATGTTGCACACTATTACCAGAAAAGGTGTAAGCACAATTACAAATAATTTGCAATAGGCATGGTGTTACAGGATGTGATATTTTACCTCGTACCCAACAAGTGCCATCAAAAACTTATTTGAAAAGTTGAAGGATTTTGAAGAACAGAAGCACCTCTATTACATCACAAATAATCACTTGAAAGTGACCTTCAACAAATGTACAGTGCAGCTTATTGCAATGTGTGACTTTGTATTACGGACAAATCCGGCTAATCATGTTTTTATGTTTTATCACATAATATACTCTAGCTAATCACATAATGATTAATTTTATAATCTAGATAATTAAATAGAATTTGAACAGTTCATTCAATTCACTGCAATTTTGATTTTAAGTTAAAGTCACACAGTACAATGTTTCCCTGTAAGACAGTAGAATGTGTTACAAAACACTGATTGAGTGAAAAATGACAATTACTTCAAAGACAACCACATTCTAACTCATTTTCATTGCAAAAACATAATGACATCGATTTACATTGCACTAACATGAATGTAAATTGGTTACACACATGCTGAGAATAGTAGGGTACATGTATGATCTTAACTGCATTCATTCCGTGATTTAAATTAGAAGTACTGCACAATTCTAGAATCTACCATAAAATTCCAGGATCAAGCTGTTTTTTTTTCGCTGAGACATTTTGGTCATTTTTTGCTGAGACATTTGGTCACTGAAACTTTTCGGTCATTTGTCTCACAGTTGTATTAAAACTTGCCCTAACAGTGTTTTTTAGCATATATTTTCAGTGATTGACCAAAATGACTTTATTTTTTTCAATCATTTCAGTCTATGACTGAAAAAAACAGGGACTAAGTGTTCATAAATAATCACATGGAGAAAATGAAGAATGCTATGATGACAACCTTGCCGAAAGAACACTTTTGAGCAAATTGTCACAACACCTGCTTTGCTGTAGCTTAGCATCACCATGTTATTTCAGCTAGTGAACTAAACTAAGCAATTTTGTTTAGCAACATGTGGTTTTAACAATTCCAGTACTGGGGACAGGGGTTTTACCCAAACTATTACATTGAGTACTGGCTAGGTTTTGACAGTTTGCCACATTTATGCCAACTTCATGAAACATCTTGCAGTTGAAGCTCAAACAGGTGCTTCGTTTGTTAAATTCACCAATTTTTTTCATAGTGTTCATAATTACTTATACAAACTTTCAAGAGAAAAATATTATTGCGAACATCCTACTGAAGTTTAACCTGTATTTCTAGATAGACCAAGACCTCACGATTTCCATTGCATAAAGATATATACACCAGTAGTGAAAGTGTAATAATTCCAGAGAAACTTGGTTAAGTGAATCTGTGATTAACCAGATTCATCTGTATGATTGATCAAGAATCCCATTTACCAATTACTAGCTGTTTATTATACTGGACAGCATTTTCCATGATATGACTAGAATAGTTATGTACAATCTGTTAAAAATTGACAACCAGGTTACAGCAAGCTGAATGAGTTGGAAGCTGCTAGAATCATTCATTCTAAGAATGTATCACAGCATCTTGCTTTTGCTTTCAAAATAGTGGATTCCAGAAAAACAAGCAAAGATCATGCAGCATTAGCTGACATGTGTATCAACATATGCTCACTCAACACAAGAAAGAATATTTAGCAATATGTATTTTTAATTGTTGACAACAGCAAAGAAAGATAACATTTTTGGCCAGTTGATTACCTAGATGTGACAACCACTATAATCAGAGGCAAATCCTTATATCTTAAAAACCTTTTCATATCTGACCATGTATGAGGTAAAGTTAAAATGTTGAATTGGCTACTACATACAAAAAGGTTGTCTACTTGATACAGACAAAAGTCTACAAATAATTAGCCCAGTGGTTCTTAAACTTAACAAACATGCCAAACCCTTAACGTAGTGTTCCAAGCTTTTGTCGAACCCAATTTTGCTTAATACAACAGAAAGTAAAAATGGGTTACTGAAATCAGATGACTTTCATCGAACCCCAAAAACAGCACTATCGAACCCTTGCTGTGTACCATGATCTCCATTGAGTGCTTGTTGCTACTGTTGCAACCACTCCGCTGGCGTTGCACTGAAATGCGGGGTTCACCACGAACGGAATGTGCGCGAAGAACAACTCCATATATATGTGGCGCGAACAAGCAATAATATAATAGAGTGATCTCGTCGGGTGAACTCCATTGTTGGCTGCCATAGTGCAAAGCTTTGCGCACATGCCGCTTGGGCTTTCCGATCACAACAAAATGGTGCTGTGACCAGGATGTGTAGGTCATGCCGGGTTTAGCCTTCACACAAAGAACGTGCGATTTGTGCGGTTCGTTGTAAAAAGGAGGGGATGTTGTTGCAACCACTCCGCTGGCGTTGAGCTGAAATGTGCAGTTCACCACAAATGGAATGTGCGNNAAGAACAACACCATATATATGTGGNGCGAACAAACAATAATANAATGATCTTGNCAGGTAAACTCTATTGTTGGCTGCCATAGTGCGAAGCTTTNCGCACATGCCGCTCNGGCTTTCCGATCACAACACTACAAAATTGTTGACAGCCAAACTTCATTCACTTTATGTTAACACCTTTGNAGCCAGTAAGACTTCAGCCTAAAACAGGCAGTTTGAACGTGCCTTAGCGACTGCAACTTCTCTGCCAGTTGCACAAGAGAGCTGTTCAAACCCTCAAAAGACTCAGCAAGTCTTCTAGTTTGCAATGAAAAAAAAATTTTTTGAATTTGAGTTTTGGATTTTTTGTGAGTGACATCATAAGTGGAGTAGTTTTAGGCCTTTCTGGCCCACTTCATCTGGCCCCGGGCCAGAACCACCAGATGACAGTATTTCACTCAAGTTTTTATTGGAAACTAGGCTGGAATCCGAGTCTTTTGATACTTTGGATGACTTACTAGGTTTTCAGGTTCAAAAGTTATGATCTAAAAACAACAAAATAAGCAATTAATCCACTAATTAGATAATTAATAAATTTGTTGTTTTTAGATCATAAACTTTGGACCAGAAATGTTAGAAGGTCAATCAAAGGTTTAAAAGACTCGGATTCTAGCCTAGTTCCCAATGAAAACTTGAGCGAAATACTTCTGTCTAGTGTTTGGGCCCTAGGCCAGGTAATATGAACCAAAATCCTACCTCACTCACAAAAAACCTGAAACCAACAATTTTTTTTTATTGCAGACTCCTAGACTTGCTGAGCTTTTTGAGGGTTTGAACAGCTGTAGCACAATCAGTGGAGGAGTTACACCATCACTAAGACACGTGAAATTGATTTTAGGCTGATTTCAAAGTATGGTACACAGCGAATGTGTTAAGGAGTCAGAAACTTTAGAAAGGTTGGAGTTGGACATTTTACCTCTGACCCCACAACCCTGATATCAGTGATGCATGCTCATTCCTGAGCTTCTGACCTAATAACATGATTTTAGTTATTGTTAATCCAAATTTCCCTGGTACACTGTGGTTTTTCAGTCATTGGCAAAATGTTCAAAATAACTGAAAAAATTAAGTGAATTTAGTTATGATGCTTTTTTCAGTCATAAAAAATATTAAAAAATGAACAGTATCTTTTGAGCTATTTTGAACAAACAACCAAAACGTCTCAGCAAAAAGAAAAATGCAGCTTGTACCTATTCTAAAGTATTTGTCATAAAAAATAACTGGCTTCTCTTTTCTATCAATGTGGTATCTTTGCTGTTACTGCACAAAAATATATCCATACTTTGAACTCATGCCTGAGCCACTATTTTTGTGCTAATTTGCACCACCATAACTTGCCTGCCAATTGAGCTAAAGAGCTGTTCAAACCTTCAAAAAATGCAGCAAGTCTTCTAACGTTCGTTATACCAGGGATAACAATTTTTAGTTTTTTTGCAAAAATTATGGCTTTTTGGTCAACTTTTGAACCCAAAACCATACAAAGTCAATCAAAGGCTCAAAAGACCCAGATTCTAGCCTAGTTTCCCCTAAAAACATTAGTGAAATACTTCATCTAATGGTTTGGGCCCAGGGCCCGATGGGGCCAAAGTGGCCTAAACCTACTGCACTTATGACGTTTCCCACAATAAAAAACGTAAAGACTCAAAGACTTGCCAAGTCTTTTGAGGATTTGAACAGCTCTCTAGCACAATCAACTGGTGAGTTATGGACTTGCTGCAAAGTGGTGCAAAAATAGCGTCTAATGTGGGATTTCTAAGTTTGATATATTCATACACCAGCAGCGAACGTGTTAAGAAATGTCAGACAACATTTCATAAACATCCAATTAAATCAACAATCCTATTATAGTCATTGCAACATTATCTTGCCATTCAGGATAATTGGCAAATGCAAAAGGTTCTGTATCAAGCTTTTGAACAAATTTCAGGCATTTTTAAGCTTGAGAAAAAGCAACATTCTTACAAGCTAAACCAATATGCTAAATTTTACACATACTCTCTTATTATCTTTTTTATTGGTCTTTGTTTCACTTAAAACTTTCTTTTTCTTCTGCTTTGATTTCTTTTTAAGCTTCTTCGATACATGAAGTTCACAACTTGAGCCATCAGCATCCACAGACTGTCTCACTGGACTTTCTAAAATGTCCACCATTTTAAAACAAACTCTTTAATCTAGAAAAACTTAATGACAAGGGTAATCACACAAGATTACCTAACCTGCTTCACATGATATCCATTAATATACTCTTATACAGGCTATAGGAGTCAGGGTGGTGATCAATAGCTTATGATTCCTTTGAAAAAGCTACACTTGTAGTTTATGTCTCAGAAAAATTTATGATCATACCCCACACCATTGGTTTCACACACTGACAGACTTCATCATAATGCAAAGCACCATCAGTAGAAAATTCATTTGTGACCAACCTTGTTAACACATTGTGTGCTGCATTTCACGTTGCAATGTTGCAGTGTGCAACAAGCCATGATCCCGTGTTTGAAAATACACTTTAACATCTTGGCGGCCGGGGTACAATATATTCGTACTTTGAAATCGGCCTACAAGCAGTTTTCAGTTCCTTACCAACTCCGTAGCTCCTCCACCGGTTGTGCTAGAGAGCTGTTCAAACCCTTAAAAGATTCGGCAAGTCTTCTAGCTTGCAATGAAAAAAATTTTTTATGGGTTTCAGGTCTTCTTGTGAGTGACGTCATAAGTGAGGTAGGTTTTTGGTCATTTTGACACATGTTACTTGGCGTAAGGCCCAACCACTAGATGGACTTATTTCACTGGAATTTTCATTGTAAACTAGGCTAGAATCGAGTCTTTTGAGCCTTTGATCGACTTTCTAACGTTTCCAGTTCAGAAGTTATGATCTAAAATAAACAAATTAATTAATTATCTAATATGGGATTAATCAATTATATATTTTGTTTATTTTAGATCATAACGTTTGAACCCCAAACCTCAGCAAGTCATCCAAAATATCAAAAGACTTGGAATTTAGCCTATTTTCTAAAAAAACTTTCGTGAAATACTGCCATCTAGCAGTTTGGGCCCAGGGCCAAATGAAGTGGGCCAATGAGGCCTTCCACTGATGACGTCACTCACAAAAAATATGAAACCCAAAACCAAAAAATTTTTTTTCATTGCAAACTAGAAGACTTTCCAAATCTTTTAAGGGATTAAACAGCTCTCTACCGCTTTCAGCGATAGAGTTATGTCTGCGCAAAGCCGTGTGTGAACTGCTTGAATTAACCCAGCTGCACAAGTGTTACAAGCACTATCAGAAACATTCATTTATTACCGAATTAATCATGCAAGTGGTTCGTGACTGTTTTGAGGAACTTTTTTTTTTTGTCACTCAGGTTCACATAATTAAGAGAATGAAGAGATGAGCAGAGAGCAGTTTGCCATGATAGAGTTCTCACAACAATTACATGTCCTGATGACCTTGTTTAAACATAAAAAATCCACGATGTTGGTTTGCAGAGTTTTCTGCTGCTAGACATTGTTGGTTTGCAGAGTTTTCTGCTGCTTTTAATAATATTGGACAATCAGGTAAAATACAACTTATTTCTATGTATAAAAATTATAGTATCAAGGTTGAAAATGGCAATATTCCAATAACAGACCCAGAAAAAGGCTCACCGAAGGTCCAAACTGTGCAGTAAGTGTGGCTCAAGAATGGCGTTGCACAGGGATCCATCTTGGCACCCTATCTTCAACATCTACATCTCTGAGCTACCAAACACCTAAGTATGCATCCAGAAAGTATGCATATGCTGATGGTCTAGCAATCATTAATGCTGATGGAGACTGGCTGGCAGTGGAAGGGGTGCTGAGCAAAGATGATGGCAGCTGTAAGTGAATACCTCCAGACCAGGAAGCTAAAGCTCAGCACTACAAAATTGGTGCTGGCGGTCTAAGACTGCCAACATCAAATGGAAAATGGAAGACTGAGTCTTCCACCTCAACAACAAAGAAGCTAAACGTGAGATGAAAGTTAACTTCAACAATGAAACCCTGCCTTTCTTCTCCAAACCCAAATACCTTGGAGTAACATTGGACAGGCCACTCACATATCACCAACACCTCGAGTCATTTTGCAACAAGTTGACATCATGTGTTGCACTTTTGAGGCGGCTTGCTGGAGTAACAACGTTCTGAACAGCCACCTTAGCCCAGGTCCACTCAACAACAGAGTGTACTGCGCTAGCTAGTGTGTAGGGATGGGCATTTAGGAATACTGAATCCAGAAGGATTCGGATCCTGCTAATTCAAACCGGGTAATTGGATTCGGTTTAGATCTTCCACAACATCAGCAGTGTACTTGGTTCCACCACATGGAAGTTAATGCGCACAAACAGACATTTTTTCAGTCCATTCACATGTGTTTTTCTCTTGCACTGCATGAAAACAAGAGCACTACTGCACATGCATAGACATTTTACAGTACATTCATGTGTGTTTCTCTCTTGCACAACGTGAAAACGGCACTAAAAGTGCACGCACACAGACATTTTTTCGGTCCACTCCTTGCGTTTTTCTCTTGCACCATGTCGGCAAGCAGAAACTTTGCATACACTGACATTTTGTCTTTTGCATACACTGACATTTTGTCATTCACCACATAAGCTTTTTTGAGGCACCAATGTGCGCAGTGATTTTTGCAGTTACTAAACCAACTACATGCATTTGTAAGTCATTGAGTGCATTGTTTCCTTCATGTTTTAAAATCAGTTGCAGTCGTTTTGTTAACGTGTCAGCTAGAGAAATGCCTGGAGAGTTGAAAACTGTGAATGAGCAGTTGCCTGTGCTTGGACAAATGGCTTGAAAAAAACCTTTGCATAACTTGCCACATAAGCTTCTTCTAAAAGACCTTTTTTCAGTGCATAATTAACTACCACTTAGTTGCGATCACGGTTAACATGCAGACATTTGGAAAACCTCAATTTATTGCACAACATCCGCGGCGCATTGCTTTACTGTCATTGCAGCCCCCCCTTGTGCCATAGTTACTCAGCAGTAACCTTGATCAAATATTATACGCTGCCACTACAGGTTTCTAATGCAAGTGTTTTGGAACAGGCAACAGCATTTCCCTTCTGACGTTGTATACGATTATTACGAAACAATCACGTTCCTCCACGTGTGTGCTACTTGACACCGTTGGTATGTGTAGCTTGACAAAAAACCTAACATGGAAATTTCATGAACTGTGGGATATAAAAATGCTTCTAGATGTTCTAAAAATCCCTTGCTCCTGAAACAGTATTTTAAATGCTTTAGTTTTTAGTAAAGCAACGGTCATCAGTTCAAACGTAAATTCAAAGTTGATGCGGGCCAGTGCATTGCATGTTATCTTAAAAGCGCACACTGCGAGTGTGATGCAATAATTGCGCGTATTAGTCAGGGAACGTTTCTCGCACTTACAGCCATTTTTCTGCTTGCTTTGGACTATACAT
>JGI24022J15233_10004579_pt1 | contig 14328 bp, 10 predicted proteins | sample Ectturendosymbi2_FD_15233 | JGI IMG/M metagenome (IMG submission 15233) | reverse complement strand
CGAGCTGATTAGTAGTCGTCTTCTCGGTGGCAGTGACCAGTTCGTCTGTCAGTTGGTCTGAGCATGTTTGCTTCATGTCAGTTTACCTTTTGTTCGTGTTTCATTAGATGTCGTGTTTCAGTTAATTAAAGCCGAATTAAAGCAGTGGCTTATCGGTCAATGTTCGTTGTGAGGTTACGACAATATGTTTTGTGATTATTTTCTATCGGCTGTTGTAACTTGACAGTCTATACCAGGAGTGTCCAGCCAGTCAGATACCAAGAGTCACATCATACTCGTGGGCACACATGAACATCACCACATCCCTTCGTCACTCACACACATACCTTTTCTCAGCGAGATTTACTGTAACTATCACACACCAACATGACAATGACAGAACCTTGCAAGTCATTCGTTGCCATACATGTTATTTAGTGGGACCTCTGGTAATTACATAAGAGCCGCATGAGGCTCGCGAGACGGGGTTGGCCACCCTTGATCTACACATACTTGCTACGTTGGTTTATGTATGGCAAGTTTGTTTGATAGCAGGCTACATACTCAGCTAGGAAAAACATTCCATGCCAATCTTTTGCAGAAGAAAACCTCCGAATGTCTGGACAGTCTAGAATTAATCAGTGAGCTTCATGCATCTGTTGAGAAATCGTCCCTGCGTCAAGTCCAAGAAATTAATGCAAACGGGTTGTTCGTCATTCAAAGACAAAAATGGATGCGTACTGCCGACGATTGCGTTAAACTTTTGGGTTTTACTTTCGAAAAAGGTACTGTATCAAAAATAAAAACCACCTTAATTTCGTTGGTACCCAAGGTTTGGTTAAACACAATATTGTTCATGATTTAATGGAAGTCAAGCCTTCGATTTTCTAATTAAACTGATACAAAGTAGCTTTTTAATTTTCTAGCGGCGTTAGAAAGTGCCAACCAGTTGTTCTTGTCATTGTTTGTTTCACAGTCAGTTGTGCGATATGTCGCCTCTTTTGATTTCGCCACATATCGAATTCCTTTTTTACATGGAACTTGTTTAATGTTTGGAAACCAAATTGGTTCATTAAATATGTAAAATTTTAAAATCAGAAATTTTCGGTTCTCTGAGAATTCTCCATCACTCATTTGTTGAACTTAATATTGTGTTTTCAACGAAATTTTGTCTTTCCTTTGCTTTTTTGTTTACATTTTAGTAGGTAAAGCAGATGCAAAGTATGTTTTACCGTAAATGTGTGAAAAGACATCCATCCAAGATAAACGAAAGTGCTTAAGCAATCGCTGATAAATGTCATTACTGGAAATGGTTTTGCAGAGATTTGTTTAGGAAATCAGCTTGATTGTAACATTTCAAAAAAAAAAACAAACATCCTGTTTACAAAATGTATGTTTTTTACTTTTTGTAAACTGCTTGTATTTCCAATAAGACAATTTAAAAATCAAAAACTTGTTCTCGTTGGTAATTTCATGCGAGAGCAAGTTTTTGATGGAAACCTATGTCTTATTATAATGTTTCGAGTGTCGAAAACTAATACAAAATTGCTAGTTTACGCGTATGTCGTTTTTTATGTCACTGAGCGATTACTGAACACTTCGTTCAAAGTTAAAACACGTAAAGTTCTTGTTGCAAATTGTCGTGCGACTGAAGCTATATTTATAATATATAATCACTGATATCCTAGCTATCGTAGTAAAAGATCAAACCTTTTAGGCGTTTCAGTTTCAAGATTGAAAAGTGCAACGATGTACGCAATAATCATTTTTTCGAAACTGAATGAGACACGACATTGAACGACTTTTGCGCACAATGAACGACTTTTGCGCACAATGAACGACTTTTTGCGCACAATGAGCGTTCCCAAAAATGCATTGGCATAATTGTTACAATGCTGTTCCTAGATGAGATGAACTTGACACTTGAGGATTTACACGGGTTGGAGTCTCGTGTGATGCTATCTGCTGAAAAAGCTGTTCGTGACGTCGAACGATTCACTTCGATCTTGTCACACGTGGAAAACTTGGCAAAGGCGTTAATTAATTTGTGGAACACAGGTTGTCTTCTTTTTAACAAATGGTCAGCAAAACTAAGGTACTGCTCTTCATTCCATGCTGGTTTAATTATCTTTCTTTTATATAAAAATTTTGCCGACTGTGTCCTTTAGTTTTTTTTATTTGCGTGTTGGGTACTTACAGTGCAGCGTCTCGTTGGAGTAAAACACCACCCCTGGAACGTGTATATTTCACCATGTACAAAAAAAATCACATAGCTGTGCGAAACGTACAGTATGATGGATATATTACTCAAACACAACCTCGAGGAAATATTGTAATGCACGTAATTAATCGACAAAAATATTGAAAGTATGCAGATATGCCTGAGCAGTGGAAGGCAGCATATAAAAATGAGAGGGTACCTACTTCATGAAAAATATGTTTGACTGTGGTCAGTTTTCAGTTAAAATATGCATCTTTCCGTATTTACGCATCATTTCGCTTTAATGTAACACTTTCAACATCAGCATTGTACTAACTGATGAAAAACGGTAGAAAATTTCTTAAAAATCCGTGCTGGAAACAAACCGACTTATTTGCTGTAAATGAGAGCAATTCCCAGTCCGCTGCCTGTTATTTAAGGGAAAGGGTAAGTGTTTTAACAGTGCCGCATCCCTGAAAGCACCGAAATCGTGTTGAAAACTAACCGCAAACACATTTTTTTCTACAAATTTATTTTTACAGCTCGACAAAAGATATTATTACTTTGGAAATTGATTTCGACCCTGACACTCCAACGATCAGTGTCATGGAAAATTCACTTGCTGAAATGGAAAATATTACTCTCATTATGGACAAAATGTTCCTCAAGTAAGCCTACTTTCTATCCAAATTGATGAAAACTAGCCAGTGTTTTTTGGTGAAAACGGTTGTATGCACGTCATATCCTAATATAACGTCTGATGGTCCAATTGACACTCGAGAAAATAGCAAAATATTCTTGTGTGGTGATCATTTTGTTGATCGCATGTTGTATAGATCGTGATCTTTTTGCCGTTATATTAGTGATTGCGCTTACCGTTACGAGTGGCAATAAAGTATCACTCCCCTGTTCGAAAAATATATTTGAAAGACCCGTCTCGTAAGAGGAACAGAAAGTAAAACCTTTCATCTGCAGAAACGTATAAAGTGTCAACCGCTGTGCTGTTTGTGACGAATCCACTGAAGCAAGTGTTAATTTCCTCATGGAAACATCTTAAAACTTTGAATGCATGTTGTATTATCATGCCATTTTCTGTGTATGATAACAAAATGATCTATTATTGCGAAAGTTTAAAACAGCCAAAACTGATCTGATATTGGACATAAAGCGGTCGTTCCAAGAAAACGGAATGCAAGAAGTACAATACGTTTCAGGCTAATGAACCTGGTGGAACGCGTTGTTGCCAAACACTAACTTACGCTGTTTGAAACTACATTGGAATTATTGTGGTTTACTTGGGAAGTAGCTAAAACGTGCCTCAATAAGGTGGTAGTTTCATAAAAATTTCAGTATCTGTTTCACGTTTATAAACTTGATGCAATTTTTATCCGGCTGTCTAGGCCTAGGGCAGTGGTTCTTAACCTTTCTACGCACTCGTACCCCATACGATTTCATAAAATGTTCTTGTACCCCTTGTATGAAGGCAGTAGTAACTGACATTAACGTAGTGCACACGATGTCACAAATTCTTCAGCAGCTACATGAGACTCTCCCTTCTTAGCCCACAAGAACACAACTTTGTAACATGCCAGCAATAATTGTTTTTCCATCGGTGCAAATGCTGTCTTTAGTAAGGTTCCACCATTATCAAATCATCCCCCTTTGATTTTCATGGTATTGAAATCATTCCCAGACTACACCCCCCGTGCCGATTATTAAAATGTTAATTTAGTTGCGTTAGTAAATACTCTGTTGCAGAATATGCACAGTTTTTCTAGCTTTTTCTGTCATGCAAGTGAAACCACATCTAGCATATTTCTTATTCCACTTGGCAATAGCATTTCGTGCTTCTTAAAAATCAAATGTACTGATATTGAGTGGCGTAACTGACAGGGGGCAGAGGGTATTATTTTGGTTTTCAGTAGGGCGTTGTTTTTTTAATTTTTGGAGTATTTCCCGGTGGTATAGGATTTTAGCATACCCCATCCACATCCGGATTCACCATCATTTCTCAAGCTTTTTTCTGGGTGTTCGTCAGTGGGCCTTTTTCAACTAAGTTTTTTTTCGCTGGCTCAAACCTATACTTTCGCCACTGCTGATATTCATATAATATACTTGACTCCCAAAATGTAACAAATATACTTAAGTGCCCCTGAAATATACGGTCAACTAACATTTAGCAATGAATTCTCCCTCAATCACTGGCAGTAAAATAAGTTAGGCGACAGCACTTTGACTGTACAAGAAAGATAAGTCTAATATTCAAAGCGCACAATGAACCAGTCTCAGCCTAGCCCTAGTAAATGTATAATGGCACGTCACACTACAGAGTATTACGATGAATGTTCAATGAAATCTGGTTTAAATTTCCAGGGCGTTTATCCCTGAAAACGTTGGCACTTCGTACCCCCAGTTTTGGCTCTTCGTACCCCCAAGAGGCACGTGTACCCCTAGTTAAGAACCACTAGCCTAGAGTATTGTTATTACTACCAATGTCTGCTGCTCACAAAAGACTTATATTTTTTCACAAGACGATGTTGCTTGGGGAAATCTTGAAAAGGCCTGGTTTCAGTTGCGCGCGGAAGTTGTACCCTACTTTTGTTCAGTTCCAATATAAGTTTTGAACTTCTTAATATCCGTGCAAGCTTGTTTTTAAAATGTTTCCGTTAAATCCAAAGCAAGTTTTTCCTCACATGCAGCACAAATGACAATATGTAACTTTTTTGGTGACCAATAGAGATTGGAACGAAACATTACATAATGCTGCGAATGTTTGTTGCAACATTATGGGAAGTTTCTTTTTTGGTGATTTCTCAAACAGAATAGTTTTATTATCATGCAATCCTTCACAATAAGAAAAAAATACAGTCTTTAAAATTACTGCTTTCGCTGTTATAGAGGCCTGAAAACGTAGATTTGGTGGAAGTCCTATTTATGTTTGCTAGGAGGAAAGCTTTGAAACACCAAACAAATTTTAGAGAGCTGAACTGGAAAATCCACTGAGATGTAGCTCTACCCTGTCACATTAAACGTTGGCTGAAGCATTTTTATTTTTAATAAAATTTTCGCCCAAAAATACCGTTTCTAAAATTATGATATGAGTTTTTCGTCACTTGTCTTTGGTAAAATTTTCTACCAAATATAGTGATACGTTTCTAAATGCAAGTGATCGAAAATTTCCATTGTGCTGTAAAATTTCCAAGCGGTGAACAATACAGTGAAACGTTGTTATGCAGTATTCTTTCAACGCACCACCAAAGCTGCTTTTGTGGCTCAGTGCTGGTTTGAGCTCATGAACTCTAAAGAAGTTTTTAGCGAGATAAGCTTATTCTCTGTTTAACAGTTTTTATAGGTGTTTGTCATCCTTATCAACGCCTATAAGTTCAGCAAATGAGCGATTGGATCTCACGAATAGAAATAAATATCGCACAGTAAGTATTTAAAAGTGCTTTAAGGAAGCAAGTGAAACACTAAACAAAATTTTGGAGAGTTGAACTGGAAATTCCATTGACATCTAGCTCTACCCTGCACAGTTTAATCAGCAGTTTCAAAAAGTATGTTTAAAAATTCAATTGCGAAAAAAGAGTAAACTGCTGTTTTTCACCTAATGAGTGTCATGAAAATTAACATTTGTAGCTTAAAAAATTATTTCAAACATCTCGCAGCAAAAATTGATTTATTTTGCAGATGGAACGCATACCTTGAAAAGAAAAGAAGGGAGTTTTACTGGCTTAACTACTTCACTTCAAATCAGATAACTTTTCTTTGCGAGCAGTTGGCTTGTGTTGGTCCAAGCCAACTGCTGCAAGTCCAAGCCTACACTTTGCTTTCAACAATTAACCCTGGAGTTTCTCACAACAAGGTGGTCAAATGCATGAATCAAGTAACAAGTATGGAAGAGCAAGAGGAAAAAAAAGAGCAAAGTATACAAAGTAGGTGTTTCTATAAGCGAGAACAATTTATACCAGTCTTTTCCAGCCATGTGAATGAGTTTTAGGGTCCCCACGCTAATTCAGAAAGTATCTACTGTAACCAAACCAATTGTATTTTTTTAAAATGCTAGTCGGTCAAAAGATGATATTGTCCACATTGCCAGCCAAGCCAAGAAGTGATACCACCAATACGCAATAAAGTGCTACCTGGGAATGTATTTTTGTAAATAATATAGAGGTTTGGCAACGAACCCATGACGTCAAAACATAATAGAACAGGATGATTTATTAAAGTCATGTGATTCACGTAAGACAAACGTTAGAAGACAGAGATTTAAGCTAAAATTTGTTATCAAGGATGTCAGTACCTTAAAACAATCACACACGTTTGTTCAGTTGTGTGTAATTTATCAAAAATTTTTATGGAATCATTTGAATGTCTGAAAATTTTGCGTTTGCCAATTTTTAATTTTTACTCTCTATACTGTATATTGTATAACACTGTTGTGCAAGTGTGATGCAAGAGTGCAGTAATCGCTCTAGACTTGTTTCAGAGCTTGTTCTTTTAGTATTGCCTGGGCACATGTACAATTACATCTTCCGTGCTGTATAGAGATTGTTTTTGCCTACCTTGTGTACTACTACAAATCCACGTGGCGTAGACATTAAAACTGAAATAAAAAGTAAAAAAAATTGGTAAATAGAAAAGTAATGTCTGAATCTGAGAACCCTATTTTAATGCTTCTCATGGAAAGAACTGAATTTTTTTTGTTGTATTATGATTTGATTTTGTTGTCGGTGCAAAAGATTGTTTCACTCCCGAGCATTCACGTAAAATCCTTTCGAGGATTATACAATTACAAAGTGCAGCTAAAAAAACAAAATGGCTGTTGTTTCGACGGTTAAAGCCAAAAGTTTGTTAAAGCAAAACTCTCCGAAACAAGATATAAATTTGTAATGCAACCATAGTTTCGTGCAAAAACGCACTGGTTAACATTTGCCATCTACAGAACACAAAATTTATTTATTTCACTAACAGAAAAAATTGAAATGCATCAATGCGGAGAAGTCAGCTTTCTGCCTCTTCTTAGTTCACTGCAATCGTTTGTGTTAGCTGCAGCGTTCTTTGTTCAGATGTTATTGTTGTTTCCTCATTGAGACGCACTGTTGAAGTTGCTTGAATATTGCTCTGCTTCATTACGTCTATACTTCAAACTATGCTGGCTATTGTTTAAATTCGACCCTGCGTCTAAATGTTGACTGGATTTCGTTTCTTGTTACCGCATTTTTGTGGGTTGACCGCATAATTTATCATTTCTTTAACACAGCTTGGGTGGCCTCTTAGTAAGCCACACATGTTGGCTTGTGTCTCGTATGCAAAAAGTCATTAAAGGTCGCAGTCATTTTTTTCATCGTGTGCACAGTTCGATTCAGGACGTTCATTGTGGTTGGTGTAACATTTGCTTTTCATTCTAAACCTGCTTGCGAGGACTGCTTCTTGCATTTATGCTCGCAATCGTTGAAGGTTCGCCAAACGGGAACCATACAGTAAAGTTGATTTTTTATTTTGGAAATCGTAATGAAAAATATTGCTTTTAGATTTGGATGGTGTATTTGCAAAGCAAACATAATTTTACAAGCGTGGTAATCATGACTTTTGTACCTAACAAGAAACGGCTAATGTTGCTCGCTGTAACACACAGAAGCATTGAGGAAGAAAAGCCGCGTCAACATGCTGGCGCAGACCCAAGTTTCAGATATCAACATGCAACCGTGCAGGAAAGTGGTGCAATGAGAACGAAACATACTAAAAAGGCATCTAGCACTTGCATGTCCAAACGGCGGTACCAAGCAGATAAATACTATTACAGCAATCACGAGAGTTGCAAAGCATTGAGCAACAGACGCACTGAAGTACAGTGCATCCTCGATTATCCGGCTATGTTGGGCAACCTTTTTCCAAAATCTTGGCCGGATGAGAAAAGTATATATCGTAGTGTGCCCACCGTCCACCACCTACACCACACTTAAAAGAACCTAAAGAAAAAAGAACGAAAAAACGATTACTTAATAATATAAACTTGCAAAATAAGAAACGAGCTTCTTGACAACATTGTTTGTTGGCTTTCTAGTTTTTTTCCACTGTAAAACGTGTAGGTTTTAGACTAAATAATTGAATGTACCTCCCTGTTGAACCCGGCCGGTTAATCGAGGGGCCGGTTAATCGGGGGCCGGAAAATCGAGGATGCACTGTACTTCAATTTTCGTCTGTGATTAAAAACGATTAGTTTTGTGTTTTGCAGACTTTATTTGTTGGTCAGAAGGTTTACGTGCGAAACCTTGTTTGTACTGTCATTTCTGACCATGGACCGACCTCTTGTGTGTTAAAGGACAGGTTTATCTAAACCTGTAGGCCTAATGCGGCCTAGTAAGCTGCAGACGTACTGCAGTAGACCTGAAAGTTTTTAAATAGACCAGCTAACTGATCTACCTTTTGTTTTTGACAGAAGAGGAAAAACAAGAATCGTTGTTACAGATCAAAACGAGGCTTGTTAGAGAACTGGTGGATCAAGGATTTATTGAAGAAACCGTGGCAAAAGCTGGCGTTCAGGCAGCTCACGATGAAAACTTGGATTATGACGAGATACATTCCTGGTGCCTTGAATATGGGTTCGAAAGCTGTGTTATTGAAAAATACTTCGATGAGTATGAAAAAAGCGTGGGTACGTTTCAAATGTAATTGCGGGAATTTTTCCTTATTTTGCCATTTGTAGTTCGAGAGCTTAATTAGAGTTGACATTTAAATCAAGTAAAGCCCTTTTCACGTTGTCAACTGCGCCGATCCATCATTGGTTGACACGCGTCGGAGTAAACTACAACAAAGTAGACGCTGTTTTAAACATAGATAGTCATTTTGTTGAAGTTTGCAAAACATTTCACTTAAGGCTAAAAATAAATGAAGCAACGTCTCTCATTTTGTGCACTTGGCGTATGCTGTTGTTCAATGCTGCATTGGCAAATTAAGTCTGGCTTTAGTTTTGTTTTCTTGTCTGATCGCCAGGAAATGTAATTTATAATAACAGGTATGAAAAGATCTAAACTATCTGACATTCATCAACTGAGTCAAAGATTGGGTCAAGAAGACATTTGAATGTGTTGGACGGAAATATCTTGAGCTAAATTATTTAATGAAATGACTAAGCAGCACAATGGGAAAAATACGTTTGCCAACTGCTATGATCATTCTCCAGCTCAATTTCAATTTACACGATAAATACTCCCTTTGGAGCGTCACGAGGGGTTTGCAGGCGCCCATCTCCGTTTGCATAACGCGTCTACCAGGGTTGCCATGTTCGCATTTTTAAGGTTCAAGTTGGTTGGCTTAAAAAATTTCACTTCGTTGTTTTGGCCTTATGTCAAGTTGTTTGGCCTTTTTACTCTGCAGAAGTTTCCTCTGAAGAAAAATATTACTATTCCATATTTTTCGGCAACACATTTGCAAAATTAGATCGATGCCCGCGTTCTGATGTTAGGTTTAAAGATTCGAAATAATTTTTTTGCGTAACCACTGGTAATGTGGACACTGCGTAGTGTGTTGCAAGCACTAAGCAGGCTTAAAGCTTGCAGACAGGTCTGCGTCTCTGCGGTAGAAATGCGAAAATAGCATCGAGGAAGTGGAAGAGCGCTTATGATTCTGGTCGTAAGTACAGGAGCCAATGGGAAAGACTCTCGTGCAGAAAGCAGCCGATGGATCAGTATGCGAACTGTGATACCGTTGTACCCAAAGTGTGCAATCTCACAAACCACGCACGTTCAGACAAGCATCAGTAATGAGCTCCAGAACAGGCCAAGCAAGACTTAATCCAAGTTTCGGAGAAAATTTTTAGTGATATTCTTGTAATTTAGATGTTTCTTTGTGACAAACGAATAGCAATACTACAAAAGACGTTTGTCCTTTTTCTGGTCTCTTTTTACCACTGTTTGGCTTTTATTTGAAATTTTCATCTGGCAACCCTGGTGTCTACTTTCGAAACCAATACTACATTCGCGGCATGTCAATGGCGGAAGCACATGTGGCGGGGTTCCCGCGCAGTACTGAAAGTATTGAAAGAGCATTGAAGTTCAAAATAGGTTTTCAAGACCTTGAAAAAGTATTGAGATTAGCAAAAATATGCATTAAGTATTAAAAAAGTATGATAATTCTACAGTATATGGAAAAGAAATTTGGAGTATCTGAGCAGACTTTTACTGAAGCAAATCAGTTCATTATTTGTGCAACGTGCAAAATTACGTTTCATGATTTAAGAATTTCAAAAATTGAAGAGAAGTGATGGTATTCAATTTTTCAATGTTTTTTAAGCGATGTGTCAAAGAAAACGTACTGGTGTTTATTGTATTTTTTAGAATATCATTCGCGTGAGATCAAAGTTGCTGCTGTGGAGTCCGTTGTGAACAACCGTTCGCTGAGAACTTTACAAGACGTCATTAAGGAATTGATGAAAGATTATAGCGCTTCAGTCAGTGCAAGTGTGGCTGTGAAAACAATTTGCGATCGATACCTGGAAGAAAACTCAGTAAGCAATTTAGCTAAACTGGCTAGATTTAAAAAATAACGCTTCACAATATTTCCGACCATCCTATCCGGCGTCAAGCGAAATTTCTGGCTTCACGCCATGTGCGCATGCACAGAGCAACATTCTACATAGCAAATACGCTGGGAAAACTGATGATTAGGGCTTAGGGTTTGGTGTTTATGTAAGTGTGTCGGGTTAGGGTTAGAAAAAGAAAAATAATTGAGGTCTAAGACTAAGTCCAATATATTTCAGTGTTTATACTTATTCTCGTACTATAGCTTGTGTTGAGTATCTGACATCTAACCAAAAAGTTTTAATTTACACAACACACATCAAAAAAGTAATCGCCAAAGTTTATTCCTTCACTCTGAGAAGCAAAATAACTGAAAAACAATAATAGGTCAGAAATTATGCAGAGGGCAGAAATTTCGCTTGGTACCGGTGTATTTGTGCTTAAATGGATCTGGGTCTTGGGAAAATATTTGTTATACTTAATGAGTAGCTAGGCATAGGTTTATGGTTTATTTCGTCCCTTTTTGTGTCATTGTCTTCTTGGGTTGCGAAATTGCTTGTTTTTTTACATCTCAGGTACGACAAATTTTGCATTAGGCCATTGTGAGTTTTCCCTGTTGTTGAAGTATTTTAAGACTAATCAGTCTTTTCCGGTAAAAATTCATTGCACGTATTTTTTCCATTTAATTGCTTTCACATTTCAACATAACAAATGCCAAAGTTCAGACCGCGACAGTTTGACAAGAAGGATGTAGTTTTATGGGTAAGTGGTAACACGTAACAAACTAGGAAAATCAATATCATCAGATCCACTTTCGAGGATCGAAACAGTTACGGTGCTCAATCCACGCAGTATACATTTTCCTTGCAATACGAAACAGTGCATTTGCATTTCACAAGAAGCATTGCTGAAAATTTTCTTTTGCGAAATAAGTACGAAAATGCCTCAAGTGTTACAGGAAAGCGTTTAGATGCCAACCAGGTATCCATTTAGATTTGGAGGTTGCTGCATTTTTGCGCTGGACTTCTGCTTTTATGATATAAACCAGAATGGGATTCAAATCTATGCCTGACGCGCTTTCTACAAAAAGAATCTGTTATAATTTCCATGCCTTGCTAGGAACTGATTTTTTAAAAATTTCTGCATTTTTGAGGTTTTATTATATTAGGCGGTTTTCTTTCAAAATTTATCATTGCTAACGGTGCTTAATGCTTTCGTCACAATCTCTCTCAACGGACAGTTAAGATGTTGTGACGAAGTACGGCCCTTTAAAACCAATAAACCAGGGTGGTCGAAGACTGCGAGCATGAAGGGCCACATTAGGGTTTGAGGAAAAATTTGCGGGCCGCAAAGAGAGGAACTCCATTGCAATTAAAAGACGAGCTTGCTGTTCTAATAGACCTAATTTTGCTGCACGCCTAACGCAATTTTTATTCTAGGGTAATGTTTAAGTTTTCTGTTTGTTTGTTTGCGACTCTGCTAGAAAAAAGATGCACAACACACCAACAAAATAGCAAAACAACTTTTGTTTCTTGTTTTTGGTTACAAAGTCAATGCCCGCTTTAATTTCCGTAGTCGGCAGACGCAAGCAGGCATGCAGGTTTTATCAGCCATTCTATTTGTGTCGGTTTTCAGTCGCGTCGTAATTGAGAAAGCACTTTCGAAAATCACGAACACGGAGCGCATCTCCAGTGCAAAGTCTCTAAAGCGGGGACAACTTCCCGGTTCCCCCCCTGGTTGCTGGTCTGGTTACCTTCAATTATTTCAAAATGCTTCCCTAGAATTTCCGTGAAATTTCCCGTATGTTTTCCCGTGTTTGGTGCTGTAATGCTTCTTTAAATAAAAATTCTGTCGAAACGGATATTACTTGCAGCTTCACAAGGCACTGTGGTTTGTTCACAGTTAGAATTGAACTTTCTGTTTTTCTCTGACACTTCTCCTTTGACACTTTTTTTTGTTAAATTGCTATACGTGACTAAATATTATTTCATTACTTCCACAATGCACTTCTTCTAAATTAATTACAGAGTCTATACTTGCAACAAAGATAAAAAACAAACGCATGCTTTGTGGTCGGAGTATTGCAGCGTTAGACTAGCCTAGAGGTTAGCTATTGTAACGTCATAAATTGTAAAAAGATAGTTACTCTCTAATAGTTGCACGTTCGCCTGAACTTCAATGATGCGTGTCTTGGAAGGGCTGTCTTGCTAAAACAATGTCTTTCTGACTTCGTGTAATATACGGAATACGGAAAGCATTCGCGGGCCGCATGAAAACTGTCCGAGGGCCGCATGCGGCCCGCAGTTTCTTCCAGAGAAAAGGGTACGTTTTTATCTGGCGTCATCATCTGCTTAAATCACTTACTAAATTTTCACGTCCACTTTTCATCTTAGGAATGTCTCGTGGACAGCATCACTAAGAGGTCTCGAAACACCTCACGATTTTCAGCAACCTCTGAAAGTTCTGCTGTCTCCACAACTAGACGGGACCATATGTCGGATCTCCGATGTAATCACGCTCACCTGGTCCTTGGTCGATATCTGGGTCGCTTTGCGCAGTTATAATGAATTGGACTCGTCTCGCTAATTTTTCTTGGAGCATTCTGGTCACGTGACCGATGTACTGTAGCTGAGACCTTTCTATTTGGAAATTTTGTTCGTCATTCCAGGCTTCACGAATTTTGCCGATGCGGGCTTTGTCGCAATTCGTTACGCTGTGAAGTCGTTGCAAAAAATCTCTGCTGCTTGTACCTGAGATCGCAACATTTCGGTCTTAACGTAAGATTCATAACCAGAAGCGAGCATCAGAAAATAGACAAACTAAAAAGCTGAAATCGTGGGCGATGTTTGAAAACTCTAGGTTGGTGACAACGGAACCATGAAGCTGACGCATTACTGTGTTTATTTTAGCAATACCTGCTTCAATCGCCTTGTTCTGTTTCCGGTCACTCGGGAATATTACCTAAAGATGCTGGACATTTTCGACATACTGTGATTTATTCCTGCTTATTCGCAATGTACACCGACTTGGGTTTCTGAAGAGTCATGATGTCTGAGCCTTTTTACTGCTAACTTTCATTCCTTGATTACTCACTGCTGCACGCGTATCAAGTACATGTTGAAAACCGTGTTCGGCACATGAAATTAGCATCCAATCGTCTACAATAAACAAACCGGTCATCATGCAGCTTTCATCAGTAACAGCCTAGTCGACTGTCACTGTTTATCCAATTCATCTCTAAACTATAAAGAATAGTGATGACAGAACCTACTCTTGTGGGTTGTGGGAGTCCAACGCCCACAGCAAACGAGCAGGAACAAAATGACTTGACGGCCAGTAACAAGCGGCCGAAACTGCGGAGACACCAGATGTTTTGACTACTCTGTTGGCTTGCTAGTAATCAGAATCTATTTTGTTTTCTAAATTCTCCCAAGATGGCATTTTGCTCTTTTTTACCTCTTGGCTTGTGGATTGTCGCACCTCAGCTTATTGCGAATGATGCATGCTTTGTAGGCTGGCCAGGGGCGTAACGAGGTTAGATGGCGCCCGGGGCAAGAAGCAAGTTTGGCGCCCCCATGTTCGAACCTGAGCTCTTCGGAAGCAAATTTAATGTAACGAAGAAAGTACTTG
>JGI24022J15233_10004578_pt1 | contig 14328 bp, 8 predicted proteins | sample Ectturendosymbi2_FD_15233 | JGI IMG/M metagenome (IMG submission 15233) | reverse complement strand
CTTAGTTGGGAGACCGACCTGTGCTCCTGCAACAACTAGGTTGACCCCTCAACTAGTAGGGACCTCTGCAATAACCTACAACCTCAGACCCTACACCACTGGAGTCTTGACATCTGCTCACTCAGCGCTCACCTGTGCACGGAGTGGGAATGCAAGGCATCTCAAATCGAGACACCCATTTGTATCCGCCACACAACAACTCATCAGTTCATCTGACAACAACAACGGAGCTTTTGGTGGATCACCAAAGGAATGTGGAGTAGTTGGACAACCCAAAGAGACTTCGTATTTTCATCCACGACATTGTCTACAGTGGCACATGAGTTTTTATGGTAACCACATTAGGATCGTTTCGACGTTTGTTCAAGGCATATGTTTCGTCTTGCGACATAGCCAGCAAGCGGGCAAGCCGCCCCCCCTCTGGCAAGCTAAATGAAAAACTGGGCCCCTGTATCTGACATTTTGATATTTCGTATTCTTTTGGTCTTCAGTAGGTTGTTGTTTATTGTGCGTTTCGGGGTGTTTTCCGTTTTTTAGCTAGTTATAGTGTAGACATCCACGACGTCCAGATCCGCTGTCATTTCTTTAATTTTTTTTCTGAGTGTCCCCCCTACGGTGACTAAAGGGCCCGCTTAAGCTAAGTCTTCCCCCTGGCTCAAACCTCTTGTTACGCCACTGGACATAGCGTTGTTTTCATTATCACTGAAAAAGCCTTCAAGAAACTATACACGTTTTATTTTGAGACGTTTCGGATTATTACGTATATACTGCATGTGATCTTATGTGAACCAGTACTTCTTGTTTGTGTGATGCTTTTCTTGGTAGGCATTGCTTGTATTCTCCGAAAAAGGTTAAGAAGCACTGATGTGTCACGCATTGCCTTTGCTTGCTGTTTGTTTAGAACACACACAGGTTAACTGAACTGTGTTACGTAACAATTGCAGGAGAAAGGTTTGCTGATAATGCTATCCTTGCAAGCATTTGTCGGTACAACATTATTGTTTCTCATTTGGAAAGCTAATACGTAGCCATCAGGGATTTTGAGCGGTAAGCTCAGTGATGACCATAATAGAAAAGCGAAAGTTGAGGTAAGAGCAGAAGCTCTAAAGTCAGAAACAGCGTTCGGGCGTTTTATGAAAACCGACGTGTAGCTCAGCTCAAGTTGATCAAAAACATTCAGCAATTATCTATTTTCTTTTGACACGATAGTTCTGCTCAAGATGGTTTGTACTGCAGTAAATTTATTGTTTAAAAGTTCCGTAGCGCAGGGAACAGGAGGCAACCAGGCACATAAAGTGTCGACATATCTGTTTCAGAAACAAAGTAATTTTGATGCCAGATCAACAATTAAACTGTATGCTAACGTCGGATCATTTTCTACAAATAATGCTAGCTGAAGTAATGTCATATATCTACTGCATGTGATCTTTTGTGAACCACTACTTCTTGTCTGTGTGATGCTTTTCTCAGAAGGCATTGCTTGTATTCTCCGGGGCTTCTACACACGCGCGAGCTTCACCAGCCGTTGGCATTTAAAGTTCGATCTGTATAGGGTTGAAACCTTGAGGTAGCTCTGTAACTAGCCCTCATGGGACACAATCAGCGCTGCCTGTCTTTCTGCAGCTACTATTTATTTACTGCAAGCTTATTTCAAATTCGTTGTCTGCTGTACAAAATATGTGTGCAGTTCATGTCTACGGCTTACAGCATATACATGGAGCGTCATAGGCATCTATGTCGTCTCATGCCCTCGCCCGGGAAGAATTTCGCCTTCATATGCCTCTGGTTCGAATATGAATGAACGCTTTCTTTGGAAAACACACATGACGCTTTTGAACCCCAGAGGATTTTGAAATGCAAACATCAGATAAAAAACATATAGTACCTAGTAAGATGAAGAAACGTCTTAAAAAACAGGGCATGTGCTTCAGGATTTCCTTCCAAACTACTGATTATGTTTTATTTACTGTCCTTAGGAAATATGAAAGCAATAACTTTACAGCTGTAGTATCCACTTTCGTATGTCTTATCTCATTGCGTGTATAAAACTTAAATGAATGGATGTACGTCACCTCGTTATTAAGCATGCGTGTACTACCTTTTGCAGGTTTAATGCAGGTTTATAAACCTACTGTTGTGTAGAAACATTTGAAATTGGTTTCACTGCAATTATCAAGAGAATAAAAGTGAACTATGAAGTTGAAATTTCGATGTTATCGACGTAAGGTGGGAATGTATCATATGAGCACTTGTGCTGGTGTGCATCATTCAGCAGGCCCTTGCAACTAGGAAGTTTCAGACAAACTCATACTATATTTATATTTTGTTTTGAAAATTTGTGCCTAGTGTACAATCGCGGATCGGTCATCGCACACATGACCAAGGATCACGTTCCGGCTTTAGGCAGAGGGGCCGTTCAAAAAATTGCGACAATTTCACCCATCCGCTATCCACGCGTGTGGTACCCGCGTTGCGCCCGCAGCCCATCTGGGTAGGCGAATGCTACAGTGAGGGTACTTCCACTCTGGGAGACTTGAAAACCACGCTTACATGGCAATATTTCCATAAGTCAGTGACTGGAAACTAGAACATCACTTCACACACACAAAAAGAACAGGAACTGGTTGAAGAAGCCAAACGTTATTCCCTGGCCGTTGTTGACATCTCTTGGACATAGCCTCGTAACTCGAATACTACAGAGCTGAATGATAAACTCTTAATCTCTGGCGTTGAGACAACCGTCTACTCAGGCCGGATTAGCGATCCGCATAATACCCCAGCGGGAAGACTGTCAATGAATGGATCACGCTGGGAGGAACGCTGCGCATGTTGGGATTTAAGTTGATAGACTGTTCGCTGTGTTTGATGCAGGTATGCGGCCCAAGCTCAAGCATGCAGTGCCCGGAATTCGTAGTCCCAAGATGTACGTAATTATTAAGAAAGAAGTTCCTGTAATTGATGGACAGACATACTTTGGATAATCGAACGAAAAATCACGGTAAGCAAAAATGTGCGAGCCATTTTTAAAATTCCGTTTTGAATAGAAAATTTCTTTGCGGGTTCTTTGATTTGCATCCTGTTTTGGTCATTGGTATAACTTTATCAAACAGGATCTAAAGATATGCAGATATTTTCTACCAAGTATCTTGTTTCGTGTAATTTATCGCCTGTGCGGACCAACCAACACTTTCGGAAAATGTTGAAAGCGAAGGGCAAGACATAAAAGACAAAAAGCATCCTATGCAAACTACGGTAATTATCACACGAAGTAAATTAAAGCATTTGTTTCTTTTCTTAAAGCATTTGTTACTTCGGTTCGTTTTGAAATGATTTGTACTGACAAATTTGCATTTCGATAGTTGCCAACTCTATGCATTTACAAAACACTACTAGTTTTAAAGTAAGGCAATTTAAATAGGCTTAAATGACGTCATGAGTGGCAATACAGCAAACTGTCAACGGTTTTACTTGTGCANAATGGTTGTGCATAGTGTCTGTTCCCACAAAAAGATGGGTTGTTGTTTTCAATTTTTGTTCGCGGTGGAATTGAAGCAACATTGCTACAAGCAATGCGTTCACTCACAGCTACACTTGCAAATTATTTTGAGAAGTGTTGCAGGGCAACTCACACTTATGAACTTATAAAATTGCGAGCATGCTGTATCATGCTTGCCCGTAAAGTGGTTTGTGGGAAAATATAAGTCACAAATGAACTCTTCCTACCGCTTTACGCACGACTTGCTTTCACTGCGCGTCCTACTTTTGTATTTCGACTTTTGTTTGATCGTGACAAAACTGTCGTTTGTCTGGTACTTGTATTTGAAGAGGATTGTCGGTGAAATCCTCTAAGTGCTCGTGGCAACTCCATGGGTGAACCAGCAACTTGTGGGTGTACATCTGTCTTGAAACGAAAATTAGTGGCAAGAGAAGCAATTTTCTTTGAAAATATAAGTTTTTGTGCTGAGAAACGTAATAAACAGACCTGGAATATTACAGAACACTTCACAAAAGCATGTAGATCAAGAGCTAATTTCGTAAAAAGCGAAAATGTAAATCAATTTGCTAGGATTAAATTATTACAAGCAAAGGAAAGGTGCGGCTCATATTCGCAAGCGCATTACATATCGCCATGCTTTGAGCTCAGGTCGTCCAGGTCGTTTTCCTAGTGCGCACTGTCCAGCAGTATTAAGTTACAGTCGAGGTTTACCACCGACAAAGGAGAGGACAGCATACTCAATACGTGTAAGCATTCGAGTGATTCAGGTGATCACAACAATATTCGCCTGTTAGGGAGAGAGCAACTGAGTTACGCGGAAAGAGTTGTTCGGGACTCACGCGAGTTTGAAGAACGGCTTTCAGTAGTGCCTTGAAATGAAGCTATTTGCTGAGCAAAGGATATTCATTCCTTTAGTTACGTTATAATACTTTTAACAAACTTGCCAGGCGGCTTTTTTGATTTAAAATTCATTTTTTGTCTGCAGCAAGGTGTACGTATTTATTCGCTACTATAGCGGGAGGTTAACTATTACCTTTTTTCAAGACGGTTTACGACTTTAATTAATCACACTTGCAGAGATATGCCTGTGAGTTATTTAGCACATCCACCTATTTTTGGAGAAAACGCATTTCGAAAGAATCATCAACCCAGTGAAGCACGATGGACTGTGATTGCCAACGGCAAAACTATTGCCAATGGTACCACCATTCGTCGGAATGGGAAAGTGTCTGTCAGCATTGAGCAATCACCGAGAGTTGACAGCTTATTTACAAAACACGATGTTGACACAGAAAACACAAAGAGCCCGCTCCAAGGTAAGCAGCGGTATTATTTAACAATCGGCATTAAACTTTTTTGCACGACAGGCTTAAACCAAGTATTAGATGTCACAGCACTCGGTTTTTAATATCTCGGTACGATGTCTGCAGTTACTGCACAAATGGTGTATTTATCTCAAGCCAGCTATACTTTGAGACGTAAGGTCATGCATGGCTTACACTTCTTTGAACAACTGGTTCGCAACGAGACGCAAGATATGGGATGGTTGTTGTTTTGTGTGAATGCTGATGACGTCGCCTGTATTTACAGTGACAAATTATTGCAAAGACTGGACACAAGTCCGGTTTTGCGAAATAAACCAAAGCAGCTGTTAACCTCTATGAATGATGCTGCTGAAAACTATGGTGGAAAGGTATTACCTGTTTGTAAATCAAGACAATTTTTTAAAAATAACTTTGAGCAAGTGGCTGCGACTTCCCATTTTAGTTTGTATTGCTGTGGGAAACATTTACCTTTTGTGTGAAAAACTTTTATTCCCACAACAGCTGGCAGCACAGAACGGGGTTTGATCTGTTGTTAGAATGTAAGTAAACCAATAAAATTATTTGAGGACTAAGTTTAAGTGCATTCCTCTGGCAATGTCATCAAATATGCGCTCCTCCAGCGAATAGCGACTTAGCGAAATTCTTCATCATTACCACATTTTCGCAACTGTTTTCTTTGATTCATCTTCATCTCTCCTGCTATAATCCATATGTGTAAGTACTTACAACAGCACTAAAAAGACGTTTGTTTATACAGCTGCCGTCCTCTCCACTCTTCTACGATACAAGTGATATTAAAATCGATTGGTTTTATGCGTTTGGTACTCACATTTGAGAATACTTCACTCTAATCACCTGTATTTTAACAAATTTGGTGTTGACGTTTTACATTATAGTACTAGATGAAGAACTAATCCATGTAGCACAGTCAAATACACGCACAGGAAAGACGTTCATGTTCGTAGTTTTGTTCCTTTTATTCTTAAAGCAGTATTAGAGTATCCCAGAAAAAGTAAAACCATATAATTTAGATTTCATATCAACATTTTTAGATGATTTTCTTTCTCTCGATGAAAATTTCAATTCTGCCAACAAAGGTGTCGTCTCATCCCAACGGACCGCAAGCAAAACCCGACCCAGCCTAAAGGTCAATACCGCTGGAGTTAGGACATCTCATGAAGCTTTAACTTCCGTTCTTCAACAACTTAAATGGAGAGAAAGCAAAACTAACCACAAAGCAGGTAGAAAGATTTGCTCAAGTATAACGCAGCTTCTAAGGAATAATAAAACAGAGATATTTGGTAAATATTATTTCTTGATATGTGGAGATGGTAAAAATCTGTTTGGTTGTGGGGAGCAAGTTAAATCGGGCATAAACAAGATTTGAAACATTAGCAAGCCAACAAGATGCTTTGGCCAACTATCTGGCGTCTCCAAGAAGAAATACAGTTGCATCTATCAAATAGAAAAACGGTATCTTATTCATCAATGAAGAGGATATCCTTTTCGGATGGAGAGAAAATGTCCAAATTATTTTGAACTCAGTCACTCTCATCTCATTAGAATCCCATTAGACACACAGGAGGTGCATTTTTGGTAAGAAAATAGCGGCACTGCGACCTAATTCTCCGTAATTGCCAATACATTGAACACTAGTAATAGGTTGTGGTGAAATCCAACCTGAAATGACTTAGAGAAAGACTTATTTGGCCAACTCGTGCATGTCAAGTGGCCTGGAGATATGGAGGGGTACCCAAGAATTGGCAAGCGGGTATGATCATTCCCATAAGCAAGAAGAGATAAAGTAGGGAATGCACCAACAACCGAGGCCTTTCGCTCTTTATTCTTCCCGAAACAGTTTGTTCCAAGAGCCTTGCTAAAGAGATGCCGCGAGATAACTGAACCTAATTTGAAGCATACACAGTGCGGTTTCCTCCTGCCCCTAGAACCACAGACCAAAATTTCGCTCCCAACATATTTCGACAAATCTTGGGAATATTCCAGTGATGCCTACGCTTTTTGCCCCAAAAAAGCATAGGACTGAGTCTCTTGAAAAAAGCTTTGGGGAGTGTTGTAGAAGTATGGCTTTAAACGACCTCTTGCTGCAGGCCATTAAGGATTTGTATTCCATTTCCAATGACCGTTTTGCCTCCCCCCTGCGGACACCCCTGCTATCCTGCATAAGCAATAACGATACACCTAAAAACTGGGCCCTGAAGAACTCCTACTTCTACAGCTTTAATTCAGTTCAGATCAGTTGATTTGGTAAACTCACAAAGAAAGCTTACGAAGAAAAACAATATGAAACAGACAAGCAAAAAACTTACAAGCCATAAGCGTATACAAAGAGGTTTCCAAGTTAAAACAAAATTGAATCATTGTATTGTACTCTGTTTTATCAAAATTGGGTCAGCCACAGAGTAGCATCACAATCAATGGCAAATGAACTGATCCCAATCACGATATCATGTTTGCGTCTCCGGGTACATACATAACCAGGTGGTTTTTCAGTTGGGGCCCTTAATGGTGAGAAAGGGTTATGTTAATGCGGAATACATAAGGTAGCGTTATTTATGCTGATATGAACAGTTTGAGAAGGGTTAATAATGTTTTGACAGGTATAATTGCATTTCTTTTTTAAAGTACAAAAAGGCTGTATATTTGAATATACAGGCTTTGTACGTCTATATTTGAATCTAGAGGCTCATAATCTCAATCATAGATAAGCAAGAGATTTTTGTCCGGTAACAAATTTTTTTCTTGGAAACTATATATTCTTGAGATGTTTTCGTCTAGTATTATAAGAATGTATTTTGTCCAAATTTGTGAATAGTTTAATCAGTTTTTTAAGGTGTTTTAGGGACCCGAATCGGGTCCCTAGAATCAGAGAAAGTTATCACTGGGTCCCTAGAACCAGAGAAATCGGGTCCCTACAGGTCCACACCGGGTTCCCAACATTTTTCTTAAAAAAACCTGCTTTAATAAATACTGTTGGTAGACAGTTATGTTCGAAATGAAGAGAACATTTAAGAGAAAGACAACTTTGTCTAATTATAGTACACTGCGTTCAATTCGATAGACAGAAGACGAATTTGCAAGGACCACCTCAGTTAACATAGCATTCAAACCTATTGAACAATATATATTAATCGCAACTGCTGAGGTCTAACGATTGAGAACATGCCATTAATATACAATGACGGGTAAAAGTCAATTTATTTTAGCTTGATATACTGCATGTCAGTCCTTAATCACCTTCATTGTTATTCTTCGTAAGGAATTGGAAGGAACAATGTCTGCTTGAAACGTCAAAATTTAAACTTTAAACTTAATTGGAGAAAGCATACAAAAATCATAAAAGTTTAAGCACATCCAGCATTTATCATCAAGTTTACCTTCAAGCTAAGCTACCGCATAAGCAACAACCTGAAAAAAATCATCTCACTATTTGAATTTTGCCCACTAAACTTCATCAACAAGTCATTTGTAACATCCATATCCTCATCCCTCTCAAGCGGCTGTAGCACGCTGCACATCATCTTCCTTTATCGTAATCTATTTTTTTTTCTCCGAAATCACATTACTATTTTGATCTTCTCACGTTCTTTATTCTTTCTATTATTGTTAAATTTATATCGATCCTCAGCTCCGACATCCGTGTTACCCGTGACCATCTTCATTGCGGGTTGAAAAGTTGATTCTTAATTTTATAAACCTAGAAATTTCACTGTGCGTATAAATGTCACCCGAAGTCAGACAAAGCCTGCATCTTTCCAACATGGAATTTGATAACACGTTGCCATTTCTTGCACGCATTGCAGCACCATCGAAAGAACAAGGCACAAGTCCTTATTAAGGCTTTCTTGTGATTCGTTGCAACAAGTAAGGTACAGTTCTAAAGTTGATAAATTACAAGTAAGTGGAAACAGAGTAGACAGTATTTAACAGAAAATTAATCAGGTTGTTTCACAGGGCCGCAACCATAGCTGATATTTTCGGGGGAGGGTCAAAATTATTGTAACTCGTTGCTGTACTTAGCAACTAAACATGTTTTTTGGAAATTTCAGAGGAGGCAATTGCCTGGTTTCCCCCCAGGTTGCGGGCCTGTTGTTTCAGATACTTGTATATTTGCATTTCTGAACTTTACGTTGGTGGTTTCGCGTTTATTTTTTAAAACCCATGGATTTTACTATGATTTACCCTCTATTTCAGGCGAGTGTGCTGATTTGTATTGGCATGGTCTTGGGTTTGACGAAAGTGTCTACAGCAAACCAGGCGTTTACGCAGTAAACAAGCTGCCGGGCATGTTCGAAATATCGCAAAAGGTTAGCTTAAAAGTACTTTTCCGTGAATAGACGCTGTTTTACTATGTCGTGCATCAAACAATTCACAAATAGTTGATTATTATTGGACCTCTAGCGAGTACGTATCATGAAGCGCAAATAACTTTTCCACGAAGTTCAAACTTGTGCACGTGAAATCTACGAACAACTCCATTCTTTGCATTACGTCGTTCATCACCTTGCTGTTTATGAAAAGCTGTTCTAACGACTCCCAATAACTTTAGTTTGGATCTCGTTTTAGTTGACAGATCCACGTATGGTAGATCCTGATTTATTTTGACCGCTAGCTACTCACAACTATTTCGAAAGATTTTCTTAAAATACGAGTACTAAATTACGAGTATGCGTTTTCAGGTGGAACTTCTTCAACCTCAAACATTTTTTTAACAAAGTGAGCCTATTACTTCACTGCAAAACATTGTATCACTTAGCATAGCTGTGTCCTGCACTAGTGCATATGAGGCATTACATTTTTATTACTTGCATACGGTCTACATAAAATGTTCCTTTTTTATTATTTTTTAAAGGATTAATATTTTGCATTATGATAAAACCTATGATCTCATCACCTCAGCATTCTTAAGTTTGTGTACGTTTTCACTTTGCCCCGGAGTCCTGCCCAGACTGTCGGGGTAACGATCTTTTCAAACATGTGGACACTTTTGCAATATTTTGTTTCTTTGGATCGAAATGATGCTAACCTCTTTGTCTGAAATGCTTTAGAGGAATGATTTTCGATTGCTCGTGTACCTGCAGTTGACTCACTGATCATGACCGAGAAACCCCGGCTCATTTCATTTTCAGATTATTTATACTTAGTGGTATATTTTATTTCTTCCTCTCTTTCTATGTACTAGTATGTTATTTTACACCCCTAATACGTGCTGCCTTTCGCTATTGATTCCTCGGTCTCCTACTGCATTACCAGGTCTGGCATATGGACGCTGTGATTTTTTTGGTCAGAGCTGATATAAAGGTCTTAAAGCTTCCAGTTTTTTCTGCACTGTTGTTACCGGATTAAAATTAAAAAACAGAAAAATTGCTTTTTGCTTTTTCTGTAATTGTGATTCCGCAGCGCTGCCACACAATTGCTACGGCTATCATGCAAGTCCGCAATCAGGGGAGAACCGAGCAATTGCTCCCCGAAGTTTTCAAACTCATTTGAAAGCCCCAAAAACTTTTTTAGTTGCTCGGTGAAACAAGTTGCAATCATTTTTCTCCACCACTCGAAAATATCAGCTGGTTGCAGCCCTATTATCATGTAATATCATTATTTTCCTGAGATCTTAGATCCACAGATAATGGTCATCACATGACTAGCTGTCTCATCTTTCCAGTGTGGATCCAGCCAGTAACGTTAGTGGGGGGGGACGATTTACGCAACATTTGATGGCCAAGTCTCATGACGGGTTCACTACTGTAAGAGAGATGAAGTATACTTCACAACACTGCTGTGACAAAACAACCGACGGCAAAATGGCTTTATATCGTGAATGCTGTTTTCCGAATTGCACAAAGTCATGGTGAATAAAATTACTTTCGTAGGTTTCAAGGGGGTCAATCGCCTCCCATGGATCCGCCCCTGCATTTTTCCTTCTTCCTGCTCTTGGGATTGTTCGAGTTTTGAAAGTTTTTGGTCTCTTAGCACGTTTGTCATACGCTATTCTCATCACTTTTTCTTTGTGAAGTAAATAACACACTTTTTTTCTAGCCTATATTAGGTTGCTAAATGTTGTGCGCACATTTTTATGTGGTTTTATATTACACTTCACCTTTATTGCCCTCAAGGTGTTGAAACCTAAGCACAAAATTCAGTATCCGCCTTCATGTTTCCTTTGAGTTCTATAAAATCTTGCCTCCTTTCCAGAGGCGAATTTTTATTTTCGGGGCCCTAGGCTATTTTAAATTGGGGGCCCTTCTGGAAGGCAGAGGTGGTAATAGTCACATTTTCAGACTCCGACTCCACTCCTGTTCCAAAATTTTTGAATCCGTACCCGGGTCCGAAAATTTTCAAATTTGAGAATCCGACTCCTATTCAGACTCCGGCTGCCATCTATGCAACTGAAATTCAGCAACGTTTTACCTAAGAAATGCCATATGTGAAAACCACACAGACTCCTGCTGCTGAAAATGAAAAGTGACTCAGGATCCGTATCCGTTTTTTCACAAGTTTTTGACTCCGGCGCCGGGTCCGAAAGAAAAATGCAGGATCCTGCCGGAGTCGACTCCGGCACTCCGAATCCGTAGCCACATCTGGTGCTAATCCCGTATGGCACATTAAAAACTAGGTTATTGGTTTCGTCGTAGTGCATCTGCTTTGGCAGTGGGTTTCTTTCGCTTGCCAGAACCACTCTCATGTGTACGTTTTGACATTATCAAAGCTAATGAAAGTAAGCCTATTGTAGATCCACCGTTATCCTTATTACTTTGAAAAAAAGAAAAAAAAACTTATACGTGAAGCTCATTTTGCTGACTAAGGTAGTAAGCTCAAGCGAGAAATTGGACTAACTAATACATCTAGATGTGTGTAGTTCAATGGTAGTTATCTTTTTCTCTGCATTGAGCTGTAGAAGGAATGGCCCAAGATTGCTACAAAACACTTGAAGTCAAAAAACATCCCACTTTAACACGCGAGGTATTACAAACAGTTAACATTTTGTTCCATTGAATATCTTCAGCCTTGGCTACAGTGCAGGCTAGTCTTGTCTTTACCCCGTATCTTACCCATAAAAAGCAACCAGAGGGAGACCTGGGCTAAATAAAAAGTACGTCACTGGCCTCGTGTAATCTGAAATATGGATTCAGGCGTTTTGTTCCACGCATTATACGTAACAATAACCAATTCGTAACGTCATGAAAAGAGAATGTTCATCGTCATTCACTTCAATTTTTCGCGCTCATTCTTCTATAGAGATCTTTTGCAAGCGGCATAGTAAGAAAACGTGCGTTGAACCAAAACAAAAATACAAATGTAATTACTTATAAAAATGCTCCAAATTTTCATTACTCCCAAAATTTTGGGGTCCCACGAGATTGGGGACCCTGGGCTTAAGCCTATTTAGCCTAATGGTAAATCCGCGCCTGCTCCTTTCTGATCGAAACAAATATCTGCAGCTTTTTTTTAATATTTTGGTTGCCAACCCTATTTTGCAAAATTTTTTTATTTCTACGTATTAAGAAAAAGCTTAAGTGTGTTCTAATAAATGATCAACTTAATTTCAAGGTACACTTATCACGAATTTTCAAAAGAATGCAGCTTCTCTTTCCAAATGAATTTGACTTCTATCCTGAAACGTGGTTTCTTCCAGAGCAGTACCATCAATTTGTTGCAGAAGCTTCCATGAAAAACAAAACAAAACAAGTTTCCACTTTCAATGCATCCGCAGCATCCGGTCGCATCAGCAGCAGATCATCTTCACGTGAGCGAAAACGCAATTTTCTGATTGTTTCAGTTTTTGCGGAAAACAGAGATGTAGTTTATTCCTTTTAGCGCATAAGCCGTGCAAAGACTTGTGCACTTACATTGTAAAACCCGACGCCGGGAGCCAAGGTGAAGGAATCTATTTGGTCAACGATCCACGAGATGTGCAGAGATTTATTGGGATGAAACCGGCTGTAGTGCAAGTGAGGGAAAATTATGACAATCAAAAATATTATTTCAAAAGTGCTTGTTTAACATGATGTTTCTGTGACGTAAGATTTTGGTGCCATGACTACCCAGGCACTGATGAGTGTCAGTCCCTTATAACCTGCCATTTACCTGGCCCTTCATGTCTGCGATTTGCACGGTTCCCAAAGTTTCTTTAAGCACAATGATTACGTGGTGGAAATGTCATGACGTTGGAACAAGGGCCGGATTAAGGGGGTGGGGCAACGGGGGCAATTGCCCCTGGCCCTCCGCTCCAAGGGCCCCCTCCGTGATGACAAGTATTTGCTTTAAATAAAATACTCGTTTGAAAGATTGTGATTCACAAGCGATAAAAGAATACAAATCCTTATTCCGATGTTGCATTAAGTATATCAGTGTGGTCCAACTACAGGCCCGCGGACCGCATGTGTCCCGCCACACAGTTTTCAGTGGCCCCCCGAAGCATTCAGGAAAAATCTTCAAATCTGAAATTAGTTCAACAGCGTGTAAGGTTACATTTGTCTTACTGAATTGCTTGCGCTGGATAAAGTGCATTTGCACAAGAACAATATCTTTCTGTGTAAAACTTTGTTTTATTTATTAGTTTTGGGACACATGTCTAGATAACCTCTGTTTTTTCGGTGTCCCAGCGTTGGTTGTCTTGAAGAGTACATCTGGCACAATAAACCCAGTACCGCCAAATAAATCGGTCTCTCTATCCGCTAAATGCGACCTTCTCAAAGTGGCCCTCCAGCCAAAATGATGGCCATTCCCTACAATAGGTAATTGTAATTGGAACAGGCATACCATCTTTCAGTAAAAATGTACAATACAAACGTTGTTGGAAACTGCACAGAGCTTCTGAAAATTAGTCAGCGAAGAAAGATTTTTCAAACTGAAAGATTTCGCACTAAAATTGCACTCGATGCTTACACATACGTGTGCGTGAGTAAATTTTGTACGATGAAACAAGTCAAATCTGAAAACACAAATCGAATGGCAGACGAAACACTGGACGATACCACTAGCACTGGTGGTGATAAAGGAACGATATTGTCAGGGAAGCCTTGACCACAGGCATCCCACTGATAGAGATTTGTAGTAAATTGCTATGTGCTTTTGTGTAATAATTTCAATGACACACCCACTTATCTTTCCTTAATGCTGCACTGTTGTTTTATANACCATTTTATTGGAAGGGGACAGCGAATTGTCACACTTTTGTAAAATGGCCCATAGGTCAAAAGTAGTTGGACCACGCTGAAGTTTATCTATGGATTTTTCAACAAGTTTGACTTTCTGCCAGTTTTAGTAATCACTACTGAATGTAAATATTTTCGATTTTGATCAATGCAAATATGTTTGAATTTTGGTTGCAACTTTTTCCTAATAATCGTTCTTTTGGCAAGGATATGATTACCTACTCGTGCATCACGCCTACTGCACAGATGTCGAGAACACGATGTTATTTGCGGGCCGGCCTTAAGCCGATGGAACCGATGCAGCTGCATTGGGCCCCGCCCCTCTGGGTGCCCC
>JGI24022J15233_10004575_pt1 | contig 14331 bp, 3 predicted proteins | sample Ectturendosymbi2_FD_15233 | JGI IMG/M metagenome (IMG submission 15233) | reverse complement strand
AGTATTGAGAAAAGCCCCTTACCAATTAGCTGTTTTTTGGCCTAACTTTTGAACCAGAAATGCTAGAAACTCAATCAAGGGCTCTAAAAACGCGTATTCTGGGCCTAGAATCAAAAATATTGCGACCAAAATATTGGCGCATGGGATCGGATGATGACGTCATCAAATTAACCAAAAAACATACCCCCATCATGATCCCCTAGGCCCAAAAACCCCATCCAAATTTGAAAAAAAAATTTTTATTCCCAACTACACGACGCCACGAGTCATTACAGGCTTTGAATAGTTCTCTAGCTCAATCTGCTGCTGAGTTACGGCCGGCCAAATTTGCACTAAAGGGCAAATTATGCCTTTACTGAAAAGTTCTGAAAAGGTTTTTGGCCCATAATTTTGGCTACAGATTTGCTAGCGAGTCAGCAAAGGGCTCTATAGACGCAGATTTTGACCTAGTTTTCAATAAAACTTTGAGTCAAAAGAATGGGTCAATAGGTTGGGGCCCAGGGCCTGCCAAAATTTCCAAAGCACCTTCACTTGTGGTGGTCCCAACAGCAAACCCCCACCAAAAATGAAAAATGTTTTTTTTCGATTTCAACCAGAAGACTTGCTGAATCCGTAGAGGGTTTGAACAGCTCTCTAGCTCTAGTGGCTGGAGAGTTATGGCCAAGAAAGTGCCAGCCACTATAGTAGCTTGCGCGGGACGTAAAGGGTTAAACCAAGCTACACAGGGTTGCCAGCCTGGCCATTTTGGGGCCAAATTTTGCAAATCTGGTCCCAAATAATACTTGCTGGCCCGAAAATGTTCGTTTGGCCCTTTGGCTCTTTTTTAGATCTTTTTCAGGACAGACTAGGCCCCTTGCAAGAATTAGATCTGACCACCCTGAGTCCTGTCTGAGAAACCATATTTTTTCACTTTTTTGACTGATTGATTACAGATTTTCATTAAATTCCTATATTTTGAATGTTTTTGATTGCAAAATTTTGTCAGAATCCTTACAGATTAAGTTCATCAGAATGCCTGTTACTTGCTGCAGGTGTAGAGGTAACAGTGAGAAGTGTAACATTACCTAATTCACTGTTATTCAGGCGGTGCACGTGTTTGTTGGTTTTGTTCAGATTGTTGTTGATCGATTTAGCGCTTGTCGACGATGGTAAATTTATCTCTGTTTATGGCTATACATGGAAATTAAGTTGTTCTCTTACGATCTTTCATCATTTACATGCTTTGCTGTTGAGCTACATTTGTGATTGAGGAATACTGCCATTCAATAAATCGCTAAGTATGGGTTCATGACTTTGTAACTGCTAATAAATTAGGAAAAATGGTTGGCCATTTGTTTGGCCCCTTATCTTAGAATTTGGCTATTTGTTGGCTCTTTTCTGGACTAGATTTGGCCCCTTGGTAAAAAGTAGATCTGGCAACTCTGAAGCTACAGCACAGACGTAAAACTTCTCAGCAACTGACATATCCACAAAATCAGGAAAAAACAGAAATATTCTTGTGACACAGCAGTTGAACATTGGCTATATGCCAGCCAGAACAGAGCCTGGCAGTCTGCCACCCTCCCTCATTTTCAGCCTGCTTTGGTGCATCGAATTGTTCACTATCTGATTTAACACCTTCGGGGCTGGGTGGATTTAACTGTAAATCCCATATTTTCACACCACTTTGCAACTTCATAACTTGCTAGTCGATTGTGCTAGAGAGCTGTTCAAACCCTCTAAAACTTGGCACGTCTCCTAGTTTGCAATGAAAAAAATTTTAAGTTTTGGTTTGAACAGCTCTTTAGCATAATCAACTGGCGAGTCACGGAGTTGCAAACTGGCGTGAAAATAGCAGCTTGATGCAGGATTTCAAAGTACAGGCATTTGCAAAAGGTGTTAACTAAGAGAATAGAGTCATGATATCGATCTAATATTGAACCTATCAAAGTAACCTGTAATTTAATGAAAGTTATAGTCCAGCTCCTGTAAAAACTGAAAAATTCACTACAGCTCTAGCTCTTGTATTTATTCAAAATTCCAACTCCAGGTCCTGCTCTGGCAAGAAATGTAGACTCTTGTTGAAGTCTACTCCGGCTCCGTGATCCCTCTGCTGTGCATGTTAGAGACTAAAGGTTTTCTGGTTTGTACGTACGTACAAAACAGACTCATTTGCTTAAATGTACGAATGATTATTAAAAACAATTTTGTCCAGATCAAAAATATTTTGTACCACTAACACCTGGTACCTGCTTAATACATATATGCTTGCTAAATGGCTGTATGCAACAGATGTGCACCTTCCACTTTTTGCATCAAGAATCTAATATTGCCAGGTTAACCTGCAGTTAATGGATAAAAACATGTTTTTTTACGTAAATCTCACCTGGAGTCGACTTCAAAAAATAGGATTTTAAGTAACCTTGCTTGCAGGAACATTTTGCACAATCTTTCAGCAATAACAAGTTTGAAACTTTATGACACATGTTCATAATAATAATAGTTGCAGACAATAACATGACAATTTATTCCACATTGAAACATCAACATAAAAATTCTAATTCATAATTTTCAGTTAATTCCATATTATTACTGAAATATTTGTTCAGAGGCTATTTTCATAAATCCTGAATTCATTAAAACCTTAACGGCCGGTCTACAAATATATTGTACCTGGATTTCGGCCTAAAACCACCAGTTTTTGGTTGCCTTACCAACACCGTAGCTCCTCTGAAAAGATTTGGCAAGTCTTCTAGTCTGCACTCAAAAAATTTTTGGTTGGAGGTTACGGAATTTTTATGAGTGCCGCTATAAGTGGAGTAGTTTTTGGGTCATTTTGGCTCATGTTACCTGGCCTAGGGCGCAACCACTAGACCAAGTATTTTGCTGAAGTTTTCATTGGAAACTAGGCTCGAGTCCAAGTCTTTAGAGCCTTTGATCAACTTTATAGCATTTCTGGTTCAAACATTACGATCTGAAATAAAGAAATTAATTAATTATCTGATGAAGTGATTAATCAAATAATTTGTTTACTTTAGATCATAACTTTTGAACCCGAAACCCCAGCAGGTCATCCAAAGTATCAAACGACTCAGATTGTAGCCTAGTTTTCAATAAAAAAAACTTCAGCTAAATACTACCAACTAACGGTTTGGGCCCAGGACCAGGTGAAGTGGGCCAAGGTAGCCTAAAAGTCCTCAACTTATGACGTCACTCACAAAAAACCTGCAACCCCAACCAAAAAATTATTTTCAAGTGTAGACTAGAAGACTTGCTGAGTCTTTTGAGCCTTTGGACAGCTCTCTACCGCTTTTGGCACCAGAGTTACGCTCACACAAAACCACGTGCGATCTATTTTTTTTTGGTGCGAAATACTCGAAACTGGCCAGATGCAAAAGTGTTAAACAGTTTGTAACCTTGTTTGAAGTTTGACTAATACGGATGCAACATCCAAGTTCAGTGGTAAGGATTAACACTTATGTAAAATTTACGACAAAGGAGAAAAAGTAAGCAATGTATTTTGCTTCAGTTTGCACTTGAGTTTAGTAAGATCAAAACTGTTCTACTTTGATCTTCACACTTTCCAGCACATACACAAAACAAACAAACACTATCAGGATAAATTGCTACCATTAGTTTAATCTAATACACAAAATTTGAATGAACATCAAAAATGCTCAAAAATACAATGTGGACACAAAACAAAGCAACGCTGCATGCCTGCTGTATTTAAGGAAACAACAATTCTAGACTAGTAGGTGCATGTGGTATAGGGATATCTAGAAACTCCAGGGATATCTAGGAGTTTCCAGACATTCCTAATGTGTTAGTGCATAAAAGCTGCCACCAATGCTGCACTACTGTCCATAAACTAAATGCTGGAAGCCTGCCACTTACAGATAAATCACCACTTGCTTTTGTTACAATTTCACAATTCCCATCTTCCTTCTCCTTGTATGACAAAATACATCCATTGTTTCGATCAGTTAGTATGAACAATAAATCTTTTTCTTCCTCCTGAATGATTAACATATGAAACATGAAATATTTGCAAAAACACAACCAAAAATGCTTAGTATTAAACATACACGTGGCTGAATAATGTTGTAGCTGTAAGGAATGAAGTCTATGTGGATGCAGCTGACTAATACATATGGGATATACCTTTCCAAGCTAAGTTGAAACAAGGGCATCAAGCACAAATTCAAATATAAAAGTGAGATTTTCCAGAACAGAATCTCTTACAACAAAAATGCTGGAAAAACATATGTACACACTTTCACATATAAGAAACATTTTTTCCAGCAAAAATCATAGGAAGACATGTACTTTTTTCAGTTTTTGGAAAGCCAGCTACTTATGTGTCCATCCACACTTCACAATAGAGGTCGACCAATAAAGTTTTTTTTGGGCCGACACTAATGTTTTTCATGTTTTATTGCCGATAACCGATATTTTTGCATTACTCAAACTACAGTTAAAAGGCATTACAGTGCATTTTTCTTTCAGCCACATGAACAAAAAAATAACTTTGAAGTTAAAATTATGAAAAAGCAGATTGTGACTGTGATAAGTTAAGTACAATCAGTGTCTATTTTGCCTCATAGGCAAAATACACACTTCTGGAGCTATTCTGCCACCAGCTGAACATGATTGGCCGAACTGGTCACATGATAAGTTTGGACAACGTAATTGTCTCAGTTGACTTTGACATCTGTATATGGCTTGGTCTGTTAGACAAGTAATGTCATGGTTTCAGTGCTGGCAAGCTGTTAGCATCTTCTTGTTTGCCTTGTGTGAACTGTAGGCTGAACCTAAACCCTTGTCCCTCTGCGTATTGTGCTTGTCATGTGACCACTTCAACCAACTGTGTTTGACTAAAGGTCAAATGTACTCCAATAGGATGGTTTCATCCATCGTGCCTACTGCAGTCAATAGCAATTCTAGGACTCACAATAGTCTAACTCTAAATCAACAAATGCACAAACAGGCAAACATGTGTTGTGCAATAAGTAGGCCTACTCCCTGTGTAGACATCTGTGCGTACGCTCAGATGTCATGAGTAAAAAACAATGCATGATGCATTAAAACCATCACTTCACTGCAGTGAAGAACCATACAACATCAAATTCTGTGCAAACCTGCGTAACTGCCCACTGTGATGTACGCACTTTTTAAAAAAAGGCTGCCTAGCCTAGAGAGACTTTGATAAAACAGGCAACCAACACAACAGCACATAACCTGGTTTGTTCGCAGACAATCATCTGCTTATCGCGCCAAAATCTGCAAGTGAATGTTACTTCATCAAGTTTTTTGTCGGGACTAGTGCACAGTGGTCTGATTTTATTATGCATGAAGGCTCTGTAGACTAGGAACAAGACAAAACATTTGTGTTAATCAATCAGGGTTAGAGATGAAGTAGCAACTTGGGCTTCCAAACACTCCATGCAGAGCAACAGTTTAACACTTTTATGAGCAAATATTCCCAATATATATCGGTGGAATTTTGCCAATATGATACATCAGCAACATCATCATATTGGCCGATATATATTAGCATGCTGATACATTAGTCGAGCTCCACTTTACAATATCCCTGGAATGCATAAAAGATTGCTTTTGTAAAGAGGCTCAACCTCTTGTAGTGCAGCAAGCAAGATATTTTTATCAAGTAGGTATTTAGTAACATTTCAACTAACCTGTGGGCGAAACAGCTTCATCACTGCAATTTTTCCATATATGCTAAGCTCTTTCACAGGCTTCAACCCCTCTGCACTCACAGTAAAAATTTCAAGACGAGTGTTCTTGGCCACAAGCAAATTCAAGTCATTTTTGCTTGTGAAGTGTCCTGAAATACATGAAATCTTTAAGCACCTACTCCTAATATTTACATTAATCTTAGACAGCAATCTGTTTCATTCTAGCTTAAATCATTTTGATTTGTTGAAATGGGAATCACAACTTAAAGCACTAAATGAAAGGCTGCTTTTAATTATGAATGCAAACAACCAGAAACACTTAAATTTGAAGCTCTAGTTAAGTACGCTACCACTCTACTTGAAGGATAAACAAAATTATGGTCGAAACATGTGAAATGTCATCAATAAGAAAGTCCACTCCAATAGAATATGAACAGTTGATCAATCTATCAAAAGAATTATAGTGATGAACTAAATTTTTACTGACCTGTGACTGTGTGTTGAACAGCTGTTGGTTTATGAGCTGTGACCACATAGTTAAATGACATTCTTTTAATATCACCACTGGTTGCAATGGGATAAAACAACACAGTAAAAAATAATGATCTAAGTTTTTGACACCTGAACCTCATATGTCCCAAAACAACCATATTAAAACATGAGGAAAACACTTTCCAACACTGTCAAACCTTCATCAACACAGCAAGAAGTGAAAGGTTCTTCTTGATCTAATTCATGGTTCAATTTACTGGTTTCTCAGTTCTAACAGCCATATTTTCTGATAAGGATGATGTTTGATAACAAACATATTTGTAGAAACTCTTATTTGAACACAAATAAAAAAGCACACACTGTAAATTTGGCTGGTCACAACCCATTTGCATAGTTGGCTTCTAAGTAACCCCTGTGATAATTTTTAGTGAAAACCGTTTGTAGCAACATAATTGTTGATTTGCAAAAACAGTGACAATTATTCCAGAACAACTAATAATCACTAAATTCCTTCAAATAACAGTCAACAATTAGTTTCACGTGCATTACTTAGTGCTTCATTTAACGCTTGTGATAATGCGTTCACTGCTTCAAGAATACTTTCCTTGTGATCTTCATGCAACCGATTATGACATCGTTGCATGAATTTGTCCGGATGCCACAAAACTTGTTGTCTCAAAACAAATTTGCGTCTTTCTTTTGGACTGCAGTTGTGTGGCAAGCCACTCATTATAACTTCAATCATTTCTGAAACAGAACCATGGCAAGGCCATGGTATATCTTTAAAACGAAGTTTTTGTTTTTGCTCAGTATCAGATTTATGCTTTCCAAGGTTTTCCTGATATCGCTTGTGCTTAGATACAAGAACTTCATGTTTTTTCAATGTCATTCGTTTTCTGTACAGCTCTTGTTCTTTTTCCAAGCGATCCTTCATATCATTTGTCTCTTCATGCTTTCGTTTTCTATTGGTTTCTTTTCTTCTTTTATGCTTTTCTGAGGCTGTTAAGTGTTTCCGCTTATATTCCTCAGCCATTCTATCTGCCCATTCATCAAATGAAGAATACTCAGGGACAGATTCTGCCCAATCCGTCTCAAAATCAGCAGCAAACCCCATATCTGTACAATCATCCAACCACTCACTAGCAAGCTTTTCTTCCCATGACTTTTCAGAAGGACCTTGTTCCTGCTCTTCCCCACACAGAGCTACCTCTTCATTGGATGCTTTACTAAATACTTGTTGCTTTTTTTTGGCTTCCCGTAGCAACTGCCGTGGTGATTCTCCCCATTTATTAACAGTTTTCATAGTATCAGGAAACATCTTAAAAAGTGGATCAATTAACAAGTTTCTATCAGAATAATTGCCAACTTCAGTAACATACTTGGCAGCAAGGTGCAAAGGTGTGTCACCAACTTTGTCTGAAATACCACCATTAGCTCCAAAATGCAACAAGCATCGGACAACTGCATCATCACCTAGGATACAAGCAACATGAAGAGGTGTTCGTTTCAAATCACCAGTAGTGAAATTCAAATGAAATCCATCAATCTTTTTACTGCATGTATCCAGATAATGTTTTAATTTCATCAAAGTTCCACTTTGCACATATTTAAAAATTTTTTGCTTTACTTGTTTTTGCATATTTCAATACGAGACATTAGGACTATTAAATTACCTTGGCATACCATTACAATCCTGTATACCTGCATGGAAATTAATGAAAGCAACTACACACAACAAACCACTATAACCAGATTTGACATTAATTTCCCATAGTTAGCCATCATCAATACCTATGTAGATGATATGAAACTGGTCTTAGTACAGTTCCAATATATTCAATTAAAAATATTAGTCATAATTATTGTCAATCTTGATTAAAAGTAAATGCTGTATAACCAATACAAAAGTTCAAATCTTGTGAGGCAAGATCTGTATTACAATTGAAAAATCTAACTGGGATATTTCAAACACTGCAGGCAACAATAACCACTTTTGACAAATATATCCAAAACTATTACTAACACATTCCGAAACTATTAGCTTTACAACTTACCAACAAACACTTACTTGACCAGTTCATAACCATACCGAATAGGACATTATATATATCTACATGTTGCCAAGATGGTATGTACATTTGATAGCAGTGTGGCCAATGCTTACAAATTTGGTCAAATTATTAAATGCAATATGCAAATAAACAAAAGACCAAAGAAAGTGATAATTGACAAATATTTTGCTAGCTAAGAATCACTCGGAATAAGAAGTCAAAAATTGTGTTGAACAATATACTTTTTTTCATTTTTGTAACTGAAATTTCAAGAAATATTTTATGTTTTACTGTTTTGCACAAAAAAGATTTAAAGTGATTCAGTTTAGTTTTATTTATACTTGTTTTTGTATTTTTTTCAGAGCTGTTTTTTTTCAATCATAGATTAAATACTTACAAATTAACTTCATTCAGTCATAATATCTGAAAAGGTAGGCTAGTGAATACTGTTATAGCAAGTGTTAATACTCTTTTGGAACAAATGAGGGAAATGTCCTGCAGCGAAAAAAAAACAGTTTCGGAAAGTCATGAGTGGTCTGCAGTACCCATCTTTACTTGCTTGCACCATGGGACACATGGCTGCTTTCGCAGTGGTACCAATTTGTGCACCCTCCATCACACTCTTATTGCACACACACTCCACATTCACTCATCCCAAAAGCCTAAATGGCCTTTTCAGAATTTTAGGCAAGAAGCTTTAGTCACTACACATTAAGCCTACTATATCCCTTATTCAAATAGAAAATGTCTTTACATTAAATTGAATGAATTGTCAACTTTAGTTAGTTTTAGTCAATAAATTGTCAATTTAAGTCAGCTTTAATTATACAAACATCGAAGTGTTTGAGTTGTTAATAACTTCCTGCTCAAATACCTAATGTTACTAAAGATGGCATAAGGTACACAGTCATGTGCAACAGCATGAGCAAAAGACCGAACATCGAAATCAGTGGTTCTCAAACTTGTTCGAACCATTATCCAAATCAAGGTAGCGATTATGTCTTATTAACCACCAATAAAAAATTTTCGCATTCCATGTCAAAAATTCCTTTTGCAGTGATTGCTCATAATACACAACAATAATATGGTTTGGTTCTGTGTAACCCCTTGAGAAATCGCATATTGCCCCAGTTTAGGAACCACTCATCGAAAGATAGAACAGTAATCCATAAATCTATAATGCTGCTGACAGAAATTCATGTATTGTACAACATAGTAAATTTGTTCATGTGCATACTGACAGTTCAAAAACAAAACAGGCAAGGGAATTTAAACATGGTAGTGTCTATTTTACTGCCACGAGGCTGGCGGCAACAGATCAGCTGGAGCTATTGTGCCGCCAGTCGAACATTCGGTCTCATGGCATGATGCAATACAAAGAAAAAGGTCACTTTGTCAGAAACACGCTGTCCTGCTAGTGGTGTAATGGTTAGGTGTTACGGCTGCTATGCCAATGGTTGGCGGTTCGACTCTCGCCTTGCCGACTTTCATTTTGTTTCTTTCTTAGCTTTTTTCCAGGATCCGTGTAGGTGTTACCTTTAGGGGTTAGTGTTGTTAGGTTAGGATTAGGTTATTATTACTGCTAGATTAGCGTTACCTTAGTGTTAGCTTAGCGTTACGTTAGGGATACAGTAGGTTAGCTTAGCGTTAGGTTGGTGCTACCTTAGTGTTAGAATAAGTTAGGCTTAGGTATTTAGGTTAGGTTAGGGATAGGTTAGGGTTAGGATTAGGGTTAGCTTGGGGCTACGCTTAGGGTTAGATTGTAGGTTTATCTTTTGCTTATATTTACTTCCTTTCTACCAAGCCTTTTGCTGCTGCCATCCTGGCGGCAAAATAGACACTGCCTTTAAACATAGCAATTTTATGTAAAGATGAGGCTTTCATAGCAAATGGTGTGATGCTAACCTCCAAGATCTTATGGACCATGACTTCAGCCTAATTCCTAGTCCCATAATTCTTTACAGCAAGGTGAGATACCTGTACCCAAAAGGAAAAATGTGGCCCGTATGAACATTCAATATGGCATGCATCTGAATTTTCATTATCAAAGTTCTAACACAACAAAATGAAACTCCATGACAAGCAGACACGTAGACATTATTGTCTTCTCTCACTCCTTGACATAGCTTTGTGGTGGAATTTTAAGATAAAATTGATTAATTTTTGTGGCCTGCCACCGATATTCCCAGTGGCGGCTCATGGTTGTGATTCGTGGGGGTGCTGCAACTCCTCTTAACAAAGATTTTATAAAGACTAAACAGCATTCTGTTTTCCATGGTGGTGGAGACCATTACAACACATATATTTTTCTACAAACTGATTGTGACACTTCTGTGTATTGCTATGATGCAAAAAAATGCTGTGGCGTGAATGACTAGTGAGGTGCTGGCATCTTTGAAGTTAAATGCACATAATAACCTGACAAGAGTATCAACATTCAGCTAGTTTTTTTGCTAATCCACTGTAGTCTACCCTTGTTTCACATGCATAACATTCTTTTCACAGTCATTCAGTCAAAAAGTATGTTTGTTTGCACCAGGCTGGTTGTCATAAAGTAACATAACAATTTACCAACTGCAATTGTCAAATTGACTCAATATATCAAGACCAGAAACAACTGTACTAGTTGATACATCACACTTCAAAACCATTAGGGAAATGAGTGCCTGATGACTTGGCATGCAGTTGTTATTCCTGGAAATACTTAACACAGTTAGTTGACGTCACTCACTAGTTGAACGATGCTGCAATCGATTACCATTTGCGTAAAATAATTTTCAATGGTTAACTGCAAGTAGCCATAGTTTAAGATTTGCTGCAACACTGGGTGCTACTTCTTGTTTTAAAATTAAATTATAGGCAAGGGGGGGATTTTGAGGTTAGAACCCCTCCCCTTAAGATTGATATTTTACAAAATCTTTATTACCTGCGCAAAGGAAATTAAATGTTTTCACATACATTTTGCTTGTTAATTTGTTGACTTAATGCAAATACCATGGAATGAATTTGCATGCAAATTTCAAGGAACATTGTGAATGGGCCAAAAAGTAATAATTAGGTTTTGGTAAGAATCAGGGTTATCGTCTGCGTCCAGAATCCATCTCACCACTTCTTGCAGACCTTTTGTCCACTACACATATTTACGATTGTGTTCTGCGAAAGTTCACTTTATGCGAAATAATTGTCTTTATTTTGTCTGCTACGGCTGATCAGCGCAAGCGCTCACCGTATTGGCTATATTATCAAATTCTGTAGCATGATAGAACTGTTGCACAAGCTCACAAACAGCAGTTTTTAACATAGAAGCTATCAGAAATTTCATAATGTCTCAGCAGGGGAAAAGGAAAACCAAGTTTTCTGGACTGGTATAAATAACAAAAATGTAAAGTTTTCTTGCATACTTTATGTGCATTCTCAAGTCTTGTGCAACAGCGTTGCCAATTTGGCTTTTTTGAAACCAGGTTTTGATGTTCTGGCTTTTTTTGAACACCTTTGGCTTTTTTTTGGAAATTAAAAAAGCTAGAAAAATCTGGCTTTTTTTCTGACTTATTTTTAGTCTGATAGGTGTGGCTCTGGCAAAACATTGTCTGAGCTGCATGTTCATTGCAAATCTCTTACAACGAAGGTCTATTACCATGCAGGGTGCACAGAATATTGCAAAAATTTTACTGTTGCCCTAAAAATGAGCGATGTTATTGATAAAAAACAAATGCACGTCAATGTGTTTTTGGGGAAAAATATGGTTCTAAAGGTTAAACTTGTGTTATGTCGATGTTTTTGACTTGTTTTAATGTCTATTTTGTGTGTGGTTGTGCATGTTTTAGGTGTATATGCCCCAGAACTGCTATCTGGAATTTTCTGGATTTTTTGGGACAAGGTCTGGCTTTTCTTGGTGAAGACAGGTGGCAACCCTGTTGTGTAGTTCAGCAAGATTCAATCCAGCAAGCCAGGGTGTGCGCCAACCAGTCCAGCTGCACACCTATGCTCGACTGCTTGTATTCAACGAGACATTAGCGCAGTCTCATTTTGCAGTTGGAAATTGCTATGAAGCCGTGATGAGTGTGTTTTACTTCACTTTTTCAACACGCAGCTAAAATTTTGCAGTTATGAACTCCTGTGTCGCAGCATTGAGCTTGTTTTCCTCCAATATCCTGACTTGTAGCTAGTGTTTCCTATCCAGGTTTTCCCGAACCCGAAACCCAGGTATTTAAAAAAAACTGGAATTGCTGTTGCATTCAATCTTAGTAATTCTGATAACACTGAATTTGCAGATTGGTGCATGTAATGTCCAAATTAGCATGTTTGAACTTTCAACTGTTAACATGAGGCAGGAGGTACGGGTTTTGCTCAGTGACCATCGTACGTTCGTCAGTGGTCCGTTTATATGTTCATTCAATTGAACTATTTAGACGGATCGTGACGTCATTTTGCACATAATAGGTGTCTACGCTAATTTTAGTCTTTTTGCTAACCTAATTAACTAACTACCACGTGAGGAAGTTCTTCAAAGGTATGCCGTACTTTTGTAGTTACTAGTTAGTTCATTTATAAGCTGTTATGTGTTAGTTCATATACAAGCTGTGATTCTTTGCAAAATCGATTCGTCCTTTTCAGTTTGCAATCACTTTCTGCAAAATTTTTTGGTTTTCCTTTGGAATCGACCTTAAGTAGATATTTAATCACACACTTTCAGTTTAAAGATGTTAGTAATAAAAAAAATCAGAAGCTTAGAGCCTTTCTCATACAACAAGGCTCAACCAACAACAAAGTGCAATTTGTGCTCCAGTATACCAAAGGAGGTGGTTCAAGCACCGAAAGCTTGATCAACTATTTGAAATCAAAGCACAGAATCCATGCAATCCTTGAGAGTGAAGACCACAAAACTATTCCGGCACAGGAAGAGATCTATCACAAATTGTGAAAAAGGAAATGAGTCTTTTTGAGGCTACAAAGAAGAGGTCAAATAACCTTGAAAACTGTTTCATGCCTTAATCACAATCAAGCCCAAATCAGTGGAACCAGAAAGGGCTTTTTCAGCCACGGGACTATTTTTCACAAAATTCAGAAACAGACTGAATGATCAATACGGTGCTTTAATTATCATGCGTCAGTGTGATAAGCATAATTGAAAAACCGTGCGTAAATGAAACGCTAATAAATGGCACAGGGACAAACAGTAGTAATTTCACAATGATAGCGTTTTTATCGCTCAATATCGCATTCATTTCAAAACCCGAAATAGCCCAAATTTTCCCAGGTTTCTTTTCTAAGCTATCCGAAACCCGGGTTTTAAAATTTTGCCCTGAATTGGAAACACTACTTGTAGCGCTGATAGTTTAGTCAGCGCAATGATACATAAAAAAGGGGGAGTGTGTGTAGAAGAATATGCATATTATGTCAACAAACTTTGCCAAAATGTTGGTTTGGAAACATGAATATGATGTCAACTTATGACATCACGAAGACCGCACACCACAAACAAATGACCACCATATGCCACTGAATAAAACCCCCTTATGAAAATTTTCTACATATGCTACTGATTATAGGACATTATTTAAGTCAGGCTTAATTGTCTGTGATACAGTGATTGTATTTTTCAGAAGTTGCCTTGAGATTTGAACTTAAGTACAAATTTGACCTTGACTATTGAAACTAGTTTAAATTCTGATTCATAACAGTTTGCCTACTCCAAAGTGATATTCTACGGTTTTCCTGATTGATTTGAGGCTAAGAAAATGTTAAGTCAAGCATCGCATGATGTGATGGCACATTCTGGACAACAACCCATCTATTTTCTACCAATCAAACCCAAAATCCTCTTGCATTGCAAATCTAGACCAAGTCCACATACAACATCACCTCAGAAAGAAAATTTTCAATCCTTTCAAGCTAGCACATGCAGTACAAGTATTAGTACCTATCAATAGTCTGAAGCAATCCACACAAAAATTCTTTAAAAACAAGGAATCAAAATCACACACCACGGTGAACGCTACCTTGGATCGGTAATTGGGGCAAAATCATTCAAGGAACAATACACTAAAAACAAGGTTGAGGGCTGGGTAAAAGACCTTGAGTTGCTTTCAAAGTATGCACAAGATGATCCT
>JGI24022J15233_10004568_pt1 | contig 14338 bp, 9 predicted proteins | sample Ectturendosymbi2_FD_15233 | JGI IMG/M metagenome (IMG submission 15233) | reverse complement strand
GGAGTCTTATTTCTAAGTTTGGTGATCACAAACTGCTCAGGAGAAAGGTCTTTCTAAAGATTCAAAAGAATTAAAAATGAATTAAAGGATCACAATGTTCCAGGACAGGCTGTCCAACACTAAGCATTCGGTGCATTAAAAATGACAAACTTTGGCAAACAAAGTTTAATGAAATCCTAGATAATTTTTTTATGAAGGCCAGGACTAAACCATTTTAATTGTTTGCTGTGCTCTGTTCAGCCTGACTTGACTCGATGATTGTAGCTTTCTATCTTCACACGTATTTCAATAATGACAGCATAAGGGAAGTTTGAACTTCACACCCTTTCGCGCGCTGGTTTCACTGCGTCCGATTCTTTGCAGTGGTGAAAAGTAACAAACAATCGAATCGTGATCCTAGCAGTTGCAACCATTTGTGATGTTTTACTTGACGTATTTTGCTCGTGTGTGCAAGATTTTTACAGCCCCTGTCCTTACGGCCGCTACATAGGCTCTTTGTGTGGTGTGTTTGGTTTTTAGGAAATTGTATCTTGTGGGTGCTACTGTTGAGCACAGCGAAGAAAAAAGAGATGTAAATCTGACGTAGGCCATGTGCTTTTTCAAAAATTTAACCGTGACCTTTTTATTCGTCTCCACTGTCAAAATTACAATAGTGTTCCAACCAGCCAAGCATGCATTATAGTTACACGATTCCGCGTCATTGAACGCTTTTGCGCCGAAAGTAAGAACAAGCGCAATCATCGTGAGGCACTCGCAGTAAGGATCTACAAATTTTTTTTGACCGTAAATTTAGAGCAGGGGTTCCCAACTTTTGTTTCCTATGTACCCCTTAAGCATTCCGACACATGAGCATATATACTTCAGCATTTCGACAGATGGACAATGAACATGTACCCCTGAAATCTCGTATGACAAAATACTTTATCAATGTTGTTCATAGATATATTTAACAATAAACATATGATTTTGATATATGTATAAATATTTCGAAATAAATGTAATGTAACTATTTTTTCTCTTATATTGCTAACCTCAAATGTACCCCTTCAGATAGGCAAATATAGCCTACCCTTGGGGTACATGTACCTCAGGTTGGGAAACTCTGCTTTAGAGCGTCAGCATCGTCATTTTCGGTCCAGCTTTTCTATTTTCCATAGTAACAGCGCGAGATGGTATACCTTACAATTGGATTAGCCTACTAGGGGCATCGCATCAGCTATATCCGGCTCTGGTTATACTGAAGGGTTTAAGTGTAACAGATAACAAAGCTGTGTTGATTCCAGAAATGAGTAAAAACCATTCTTTGACGAAGTTTGTTCTAAACGGAGAGGTTCGTAGGATGATATTCTTTCTGCTTTTGTTCTTCAATCGGCACTTTTATCGTCTACTTGCATTATTTCTGCTGTGTAGCGAACCGCTTGATATGCCGTAGCTCGTGCGACATGAAAAAGGGGTTGAGGGGCAAAGGTGAAAAGCGAGGACAATCTACAAGGAGATAGCAGTTTTAACTGTTTGTTAAATATGCTATTTCTTGTCTCTTCCCTTGCCCAAGTTGCAAAACATCAAGGTGCTCAGCCGTTTCGGCGTTCATGTCTGTAGGCTATAACTTTCTGGGTCGAGTTAAATGTGAATAAAGTTTACATATTGCAAGCGACTTTTTTTCGTGGCGGTTGCTGCATACATCCAACATTGTATTTAAAAATGTGCCCCCCTTGCTGCGACATCCTGGCGACGGCCTTTTTCAAATACCCTGGCACTCAGATAGCACGATGCTTATCATATTATCACAAGCGAGTCTTTTTTATAAAAAAGATCCTGGCAAACCCTTATAAGAAATACAGATATTTTTGTTCAGTTTTTAATAAAACAAGCTGTATAGAAATAGAGTTTATTATACATACTTTGTCAGCCGGTTAAGGTGCAATAATTTGTTCAATAAAACTAAAGATCTTGTTATACAGATATTAGACGCGTCCTTTCATGTATCTTGCGAAAGCAATTGCATACTCTTTTACTTAAAATTGCTCGCATAGGTCTAAAAAAGCTTAAAAATCGATAATAGGAATGAGTAAACAGAAAGCAATTTTCTTTTCTGAAAGCAGATCTTTATCATTATGGATTTATTCTCTTTTTCTTCCCACTTGCAAAAACAACCTCATTTTTGCCATCATCACCAACTGTTCCGTGGAACGATATCCCCCCTTTCCTCCCCGATACAAAAACCCTTCGTCTGCAAACAAACCCGGAAGCGATTGATGTAATGATTCGGTGTTTGGCCACCGCCACAAATAAAACGCTTTGGAATGTCGGCTGTAACCACTCAATTATCATCGATGTCCCTACAACATGGCTACTTAATTATTTTAAGAAAGGGTCCAGTTACAAATGCCAAAATTTTGCGAGGTCCGGTCACTCCCATAAAATCATGCAAATGTGACATGTCTTGGATTTTTCTAACAAAAAACGTAATATGAGAATTTAATACGATTATACTATATATAGATTACAAAATCCGGTACATGGATACAGATATTAACAAACGCTGTCAGCGATATTTATTGTTCTGCTGGTGGGCGCAAAGGCATTTTGTGCTTCTTGGCAGTTACCTAAATTTTTGTTCCAAGGTAGTGACAGTGAATAGAATGTAATGGTCAAGGTTTTGCTCGTGATACAGATGCGATACTTGTTCTTTATGAGCTTCTTTTTTGACAATGCGAACTGCCAGCAGTCAGTGGCGTACTGTAGCTAGATGTTTAGGCCAGGAGGGAAAACGTAGCTAAAAAAGGTCCACTGTAGGAGGGTTGCTATCAACACTCAGAAAAACCCTGAAAAATGACGGTGAATCCGGATGTGGATGGCTAAATTAAACCCTAAATCACCAACAAATACTCCGAAAAGCGCAAACAAACTGCTGGAAACCAGCAGAATACTAAAACTGAAGTATAAGCCAAGTGGGGGACCGAGTTTTACATTTACAATAGCTGGAAGGAGGGGAAAATTCGCCCCTCCAGCAGCAGGTAGACCCAAACACCGTAAGAATTTCCACTGACTATTTGCGAGCAGTGGAAAAAATTTAATAGCCTCCTTTGGCAAGAAGTTCTCAGGTGTGCCATCAAAAAATATTTCTTTCACTGCTACATTCTATTGGAATTAAATTAATTCCAGTTGAGTTTGGGCTGCGTCCACACCAGTGGTGTCAAGCTGCCGGAGCTCCGCTCCGCCACTTTCACCAGTGAATGCAGTGAATGATGGGTTGTTGCCTATAAATATATGCGAAGATGCCCAGCAGAACTCCGGTACCTATAAAAAATTTCCACTTCATCTTCGGTGCACACATGTGCATGTGTCTTTTGCTTCAGTTGAGAATTCGGTAATGTCTGTGACTAAAGGGTTTTGAGGTAAGAGCAGCAACTGATTTTCGAAAAGAAAGTCGCCAAACTGTTCGACAATGTTGGTAATCAACTTTTCAATAAGTTGAATATATCTGGAATCTTACTTTTATTTTCCCCAATTGCCTCGGAAAATGACTAAGTTCGTTTTGAATGACATGTTTGAAGATATTAAGCTTTTTCTGGAAAGGACAAGTAGTAGTGATCAAATCAAGAGTAGTAGGCTATGTTTTTCTCCTTGAAGTTTTACATTCAAGTAGTTGAGGTCTTACACTATGTCAGTCCTTTATGTATCATTTCCTGAAAAAGCTGAAAATGCCTTAGCTTTTCTTTACATTTTGTTGACTTCCCGCAAAAAAAAATTATTTCCTAAAAGACCAAAATCTCTGCAAAATTCTTCCCCTACTCAAGCATCTTTCATAACTGTGCACAAATAAGTTTGTATAATTGTATTGTTTTCGGAAAAAGGTTTCGTTGCAATATTCTAGCCTTGAATTCACTATTTTCACCAGGACAGACATTGTAGTGACGAGCTATTGTTGAAAAATTATGACGAAACAATTACTTTGACCCAAAAATCGTAGCTTGCTCAACTCAGGTGTGCACTGCAATTTATCTGAACAACAGCTTGATCGACAATCACACAGTTGGCGAGGAGTAAATGCTTTAGAAGTATGGCCAAAAGTTTTGGTACAAAAACTTCTGGGAATAGAATACACCTTTGAGAGGCTGACGAGGTCCGGCCGTCGCCATCCAAAGGTCCGAATTCGGACCGCGGTCCGCCATTTGAGTAGCCCTGTTCTAGAAAATTGCGTGCTCACGAAATGTTTGGGTCGCGAGCATTAAGAACTATTTTTTAGGGTCGGCCAAAAAGTATTTTGCGGACCCCTGATTCAGACTACTGTTGTGTCGCCAGGATTTGGTTGATGGGGAGCCAAATAAAAATACGCGATGCACAGGCAGTCAAAACTTGAAAACAAAAGAAAAAGTTCATCACATTTTTCAGCAAATGAAGTACCCATTGTAAATGGGAGCCGGGAACTACCGCGGTCACCCACTGGATAAGAACCTGGTTGTGTGGCAGTGACCGTAACCTTCGTGACTTGGTTCAATCTACTGGACTGACATTAAAGTCAAACGCACCAAGACCAAGACTTGAAAATGTCGGTCCGTAATTGAAACGTAACTACATGCTAGGTGATCCAAGAGCATACTTGACCCTTCGTCGTACTTTTATTGTATTTATCAGAACTTCAGTCTACGCGAATGATTATGAAAAACCACTGACACGAGCAAGCTTTGAATTTGCCGATATTAATGGTATATGTCAGCTTTTTATGTTTTTCTTTCCCCTAGGACAGTACCAACGGCGAGCAGATTTTACTGCTAGTGATTTATTATTTCGACATTTTATGCCAAAGGGATGGAGGATTGCGCACTTCGCCACCAAGGCGAAATCTTGCAGACCGAGGTTGACAAAAACTGATATTTGAGACGCGCTTCGAGACTTAAGTCTCGAAATTCCGCAACTGCTGAAAGTGTCTTTTCCTGAAACCGTTGTTGACTCAAAAGAACGGACAAACATTTTGTGTGTTCCATAGCAGCGAACCCCTCGTTCTGTCCTTGATTGAGAAAATTTACCAATGAGATATACAAAGCGTTTAGCAATCCGCAGGCCCGTAACCAGGGGGCGCAGGGGGGAGAAGCCCCCCTAGAAAATTTTTTGGTCCCCTGGAAACCGTTTGAAACTATTGGACATAGTTCAAAAATTTTGGGCCCCTCCCAGAAAACTCTTCGCCCATCCTGGTGTCCCACGTTGGTTACGGGCCTGGCAATCCGCGTTCACTGCATGCTGTTATTTCACTATTAAGTCATTCAGGTCGTTCTTCGTGAATTATAGAGGCTACTCTATTTACGCATTTCACAAATGGTTAAAAATTTTGGAAGAACATCTTCCATGGACCAAGCGCTGAATTTTAATACGCACAAAAGATACTTGTGGAATTAAATGGTGAAAATGAAGAACTGAAAGGAAATTCCACTAGGAAAGAACGTTTTACTATTGGAAACTTCGGTAATTCACAAACGAAAGAAGTCTTAGGTTTAGAAGAATTGAGCAAATACAGATAGCGCTTCTGAAGACTAGCTTACACAGAATCAAAGCTAAAAGTTGTTCAAAATTGTGTCGTTTTCTGATAAGTTGGATCAAGTACGAAATAAATCAGTGCCACGCGTGACAGCCCTGAAAAAAGAAAATGGCGCTTCGCAAACACGTTGACTCGCCGCCGCATGTCGACGACAGTCATTCACGCAGTTGAGCTGTGAATTGTGCTGGCTCACGAGGTTTCGTGTGCTGAAGGTAGCTGCTGGATGTTGCGGCAGCTGTGGGCACAATGTATGCTACAGTACTGCAGTACCAGGTTTAGCGACATCGTTTTTATGTTTTTTCTTCGGAAAACAGGTGGTGAGGAGTAGTTAGCATATGTGTAGAAGCTTGAGGTAATTTTTGTTTAGGAGTATTCGAGATATGGTGAACAATGAATGCGATATTTTTGTAAAGCAAAGATCATTGTCACGATTCCTAAATATTTTTATGATTGATTTATAAATGCTGAGTGTTGCTCATGTGGTTTTGTAATGTGCTTTGTGCTGGAAGGTTAATCTGTTAGCGTCGGGAATTTTCTAGTTTTCAGCTGAGAAGCATACAAACTTCACAGCGCTGGACTGCAAACTTGTCGTGGCAACTCCGAAACCATTTTGTTTCCGAGCAATTACGCGAGACACTTCGCGGTTAGTTACGAAACAAGCGGCAGTGTTTGACGTGCTGCCGAGCTGCCAGCGCTTCATCACAGCGGCAGCGGTTGCTTTAATTGAAAGTCAGCGATACGATATTGCGGGTTCGGCGCCATGTTGTCGACAGCTAGTAGCAGGATGCTGTGCTGAAGCGTTCCGCGCTTACTTTTGCCACCATTTACTTGCTTGTTTTCAGTCACAAGCGCATGAACACGACTGCATGGGTGGTAAGGATAGGTGGTAACGTTGTTGTTTGACATGAAAATCGGGTGAAAACAGCTGCAGTAAAACTGCATCTTGCACATGGTCCAGTCTATGTGATATCAATACGATCTGCTTTTGTTGGACATGCAGATATGGAGCCTGTTTTCGGCCGTGTCCACTGGCCAGTGCTGTTTTGAGAACAAGCAGGCAATATCAGGTGAAGGTTGAATGTTGCACAGACTGCCCGCAGTACATTAAGCTGCACTGGAGATGTGTGATGCCACATAGCATTACTGAAGGTGCGTTGTGCCTATGCAAGGCTAATCATTTTAATGGTATGGCCGTAATGGCTTTGTGCAAGCATAAAGTATTTAGAAACATGACGATGTTGCCGTAGGCGTTTGAGGAAACTTAATTTTGGAAATCGGTGAAAGCTTCACTGTATTTTCAGTTCTCCTGCTGTACTTTTATGATTTTTGTTCTTTGCCGTTTTCGTGATGGTAACTCATCGTTTGTATACAACGTTGAGTACGGTAGGAAGTCTGATTTTGATGTCGACACTGTTTGGTATTCACTACAGATCGGTCAGTAATCGACTTTTTCTAAGCACTTCATTAATCATGGATTGTTTCTATAGTTGGGTTTGCTTGCAGCGGCGTCACCTTCACCGTATGAATGACTCAAATCAAGTCATCCGGCAATTTCCTGCTGCTAATTGCTTCAATGGTTCTCTGTCTTTCGAATTTCGCGCATTTGCCTACTTCGTGCTTCTGATAACTGGGATGAATATTTGTAAGAAAACCTCGTGAAACTCGTCACGGGAAAAGCAATATAAATTAACTATCATTTCGAAAACGATGTATTCATGTAAGCGAGATTTTTAAAGCTTTTTGTGCAAAAAAGAAGGAAAAAACAAAATTTCCAAGTCCAACAAAGTATTCTATTAATAAGTGCAGTGCTAAAGATATTTGTTGGTGCGAGGTAAGCTATTTATCGTGGCCAGTCAAGTTTTCTACGTGATGTGTAATCCTCTCTAAATTCTGCGAGCGGTGATAAAGGCACTTCAACGCGGACTAAAGAAAATCATGTTGAAGATTGAAGTGAGTGGAGAGATGCGCAGTTGCGCCTTTTGAACCGATATCTGTCCATTCTTGGTCTGCCGTTTTTCGTCATTCTGGCAAACACTCCCCTGTTGCACGACAGAGTGTTATTTCGGCTGAATCAGAATTATTTTCAAACCTAAGTCTGAAAAACTTAAAAGAACTGATTGGAGGGATCCGAATGTGGGTTAGCCACCCAATATAAAGACGAAGAATTTTGAAAAAATATATGCAAGGCACTGTTTTTTTCTTAGCATATGTATTATGTTGTTGTAATAAGACCGTTGACCATACGTTAAACAGAGACTCCAGCCACTAAAACGATAAACAAGGCTTGAGGAGCGACGTCACAGTAGCAGTGTAAACATCATAACCGGTGCTGAAAAGTTGGTATCGATGGTCAGATTAAGCTTGATCGCTCCAACATCGTTTCGTCGATCTTTTTCAAAGTGTTATTGGTATTATTTCTTCAACTGCTGTTTTTCGTTGTGGAATTTGTAACGTTTGCTGCGTGCAGCGTACTTGAACACTTGAACATGGCCTTTTTTCCGACTGACAACGACAGAAAATCCAGATCGGAAGCAAACTTCAACGTGCTCTGAATTGTTACGTGGATAAAATAACCTGTATCGTCAGCGTGGCAGTATCATGTTGGTGTTGGACGCGGGCTGATTAAAAGCAATCGATTTGAACAGTTAATGTAAACGGGTTTGAAACGGATGTAAAATGGCTGATTCGGAGAAAGCTGTTGTGGTGGATTACTAAGACGTATCAGCATACCTTACTTGCGTCACGCGTTGTTTGAGGTGAAGCGCGAATGAAGCGACTGATTTTCTTACCGCACCATGCAGGTTTCAAAAACTGTGTTTGAATGTTAGCTTGTGTTTGCAACTGAGGTAACTGCTCAATGCGCTGTGCCATTCCAACAAGTGTGTTTCATTTTATGTACATGAATCTCAACGAAGTTTGAGCATTGTAAGCCAAGCGGTTTGGCAAAAGCAATTGTTTTTTCAAAAGCAAAAGGTCTTCTTCGTTTTTTTCGTGAATCTCATGCAGAGCGTACAAGCCAAAAAGTCTGTACATGAAAAGCTCAATTCAATTAAAAACGTAATCCGCAGAAATTTGAAATAATGTAGTGAGGTAGATACGAAAATGGGTGAAATGAGGTTGTCTGCGCAGGAAAAGCGAAAAAAGTGAGTTCATATGTTAGCCTGCGGGAATTCGGCTGTCGTTTATTTTTCGAATCCAAATCAAAATGTGCTTGTCATTTTTTGATTGTTGCCTCACAACTTTGGTCTTTGGTGTAGTTGCAAATAGTCATATAGTCCACTTCCACGCCTGGAAACCAAAGTGTTGGATCTCTTGTTTCGCCTTTTCAGGAGTTCCCAACCTGATTATACATGTACAATTAGGGGTACCTTTTTCCTATCTGAAGCGGTACATTTAAGGTTAGGAATAGAATGGAAAAATATATTTATATATGGTATGATTTATTTCCAAATACGTATGCATATATATCAGTAAATATTATTTTCAAAAATCATTACCTTTGCAGTTCTGAAAATCTTAAAGTTCTATTAAAAATTCACTGGGTTTTTGTTGTTTTACTCAGCCTTTTTGTCATAAGAAATTTTAAGGGTGCGTGCTCATCTGTCGAAATGCTGAAGGGGTACATGGTCAGAGAAAGGTTGGTAACCCTTGTGTACTCGTCGCGTCGAACGCCCAAAAGGATGGCTGACCCAGCTACGTTGTTTGATTGGGATGACAGGATTCATTGCGAAAAAAATTGCAGCACATTTGCGCGCTGTCCCTTCAGTTTTACTGGTCATGTTATGATGCCGACGGACATCTGGCCTCATGCAAACAAGGAATTACGCGCAACCAGAAACGTCACTCAATATGTTTTATGCAGATTTGTGAAGTTTCATGTCCACTGTTTTGGTGTTTTCCCTTTTTGGCAAAAAAACGTTGAAGTGCAAGCTTTTCGGAAATATTTGTTGCGTTGCTCAGTCAGCTGTTTACGCAAAGGCTGTGCCGTGCATGGTACTTGGAGCAGGACACAGGAGACTTGTTTGTAATGAGTATCGGTTGCGGCATGATAATGGTAAGTGGTCTTGAAATCCGCTTTTGTTGGTCGGCGAAATGCAAGACGATTAGCGATAATGTCGTTCGTTATGTGCATAACCTGTATTAGTCCTGTCACAGATACGCTGTTCTTGCGCAGTTGCGTCGCGGGCATTAGGTGTGGGCTTCATTGGGACGTAGATTTTTCTGTTGGTGAATTTGCACATGTGCTGGAAAGGCGTGTTTTAAAATTGCGCCTCTTGAAAAACAAAGCCATTTTCCTGAGCGATTGCGAATCGACCCGGTAGTTACAACTGATAAACTAGTCATTTACGTTGAGACATTCGACGACGGGCAGTAGATACCTGTGCAGCGCAAAGCACCAGTAGTGGGCACAGGCTAATTTGGTGGGAGGGAGGTCTCTTTGCGACGAACCCGAAGCTTCACAAAACATCTTGCGTAAATCACTCACTTTCGCGTGCGTAGATTTTCGAGAAAAGAAGTCTACAAAATAAGGTTCGTTTTGAAGTAGCCTGAGTAATAAATCCTTGAAAACTTTACATCTAGTTGATTTCAGGAAATACTGCAACCGAAGCAATGAGCAATCAGTGTGACTTGCAACAACGGACTGCCCTGGAGGACGGCGCCAGTCAGTTTCATCAAGAACTAAGATAGAACAGTCTAGGTGACGACATAATGATCATTGTTAATGTTGGCTACATTTGTTGCAGCCCAATGCAGGATTGCCAGTTTGGCATTTTTGAGGCCAAATATGTGATTTTTGGCCTTTTTTCAACTCCTTTGGCTTTTTATTGTTTGAAAGCAGGCCAAATGAAATTCGGCTTTTTTTGGCCAATTAGATTTAAAGAGATTTTGGCAGATTTCTGGGCACTGGCAAATTTCTAGACACTGTTTCTGGACACAGAATGACAAATATTCATTGGAAACTCTGCACGAAAATTTAAATTTTTTGCTATGCTGTTCCATGCTTATAGGTTTGCAGTTTCAGGTTACTCTTCAGCAAAACCAAAAGTTTCGAGTAGTTCATTAATGGAGTGAGCTTTATTCTTGTTATGTATAAAATATTATAAAATATGTATATATTGCCTTTCAAAATCGCGTTTGGTGTTTTAAAGGTGTCGTTGTGTATTTATCGTATATTTGGCGTTTTCGGTGCTGTTTGGCTGTTTTAAGGGTTGATCTGGCCTTTTTTGCTGATGACTACCTGGCAACCCTGGCTAAATGACTGCTGGCAGTATTGTGCATAGTAGTGCTATTTGACTTGTGGGTTACAGCAAATGAGCGTGGTTAACTGAATATGCTTTAGACTTAAGAGTATCGAATTCGATCTTACCAAGCAGAACATGAGAAGATCGCAGACTTACCATTAGGTTTCTTTCGATTCTACGTAATCCAAAGAGCGAGTTGATTTTGTGTATTTTGTAACCGAAATTAAAAGAATGAAGTGAAGCAAAACAATTCGTTATGAGTGAAAGCACGAAAGAAAATGAAAGCAAGAAAACATTGTCACTGGCTGTGTTACAGCGCTTTTCAGAAACAAAGCAAGATGTGTAAGTCGATAAGTGAAAACACAGAAATAGCAATGAGCAGTTAGCAGCAAATACAAACAGAAAGCTGGGTGTGTCGCTGTACTACAAATCGTTTGTTGATCTTTTGTGATTTTTATGTTAGTATCTATTGCTGGTCGTGTACAGCANATTCTTGAACGTGGCTCGTAGATAGTTTTGTATGTGTTTGACAAGTTCGTGATCAGTTTATTAACGAAGAGCCTGTATAGGTTGTATTCGTTTGAATTAAGGCACTGAGTGGTAAAATTCGGTCCAGGCGCGGTTTCGGCGGGCGTAACGTATCAGCTTTCACATTCGACATGCCACAGGCCAGGGGTATTACTATTACAGACGAAAATATGAAACGTCTTTGAATAATTGTTAGCATAAGTTATTTTTCACATGCTTGGCGTTAAAATACATGCAATATACGGACATCTTCGCCAATGTATTTCAATAAACTCAAGTCTCATGTAAACAATTTTAATGGCTGCTGGGGGAAACATCCTCCTGCATCACCTCCTTGTGTCCACGTCTGAAAAACACACTGCCGTGTCGCACCGTTGCAGGTATTAAAGAAAGAACTCGTTTTTTTCAAAAGGAATATTAAGATATGGACTTTCACAACTTCGCCATCCATTGTAAGCTTGTCTTCAGGGACAACAGGTTTTCTGTCGGATTGTGGTTCTGCACATACATGCGTGAAATCACCAATTAAAAGTAGTTTCTACTTCGCTGCAACAGTTGTTTTCACGCATGTTCTTCGCCGATTCAACGTTTTTTTCCGCAGGATTGTCCGTTTAGTTCGCGTTTCCAAACTATTTATTTATTCTCAGACTTTCTTTCACTATTTGACTAGCTGGGCGTTTTCTTGCTTCTTTAACTTTTCTCAGCTTTCGGTTAATATTTCGTTTTCGTATAAGTTTAAACGAATCGAACAAAAACAAAAAAGCTCTGAATTTTTCCTCGGTTCTTAATTTTACCTTTGTTTTGCGAAAACTTCTGTTGAGGTCGCTGTAGATGTAGGAGACAGAGCAGTTGCTCTTCCCATTCCAGCTTGCAGAAAAAACGAGTTTGGGGATACTTTTAATCAATCGAATTTAACGTTTTTCGTGGCAATGTTATCAGTTGATTGTAGCCCTATGCTTACTCAAGGTAGGGGAGCATCATTAAGAGGAAAACCTGACGAAAGCAAAATCTCTAGAGGGCCTCTAAAGATTTGAGAAATATAGCAATAAATGTAAATAATCTTCCTCCTGTCCACGCTGTTGCACGAAAGAAACTTTAAAAAGCTGGAATTATCTGACAATCATTTTCTGAAAATTTACGATAGTCAGTGAGACGTGAATGTGAACCACATCCAGTAACCACAGGATTACCTTAACTGCATGAGTGGCTGGATATTGTGCATTCGCGTAATTTCGAGACGATTCCGTCACAGGTTAAAAGATTACTCTGTGTTGTGCCACTTGACTGAACCTATAAATCCGACTGACAGTGATCCAGGTGTTCCGTGAAACAGTGTTGAGTTCCAAACCCCAGCGGACGAAGCGCAGCAACCAACTTGTTTTCGTAGAATGCTGTAAATGCATTGTCATCGGCTGTTTAATTGTGATGCACATCCTAGCTGGCAACGCAGTGTTCTCAACAGACCATTTCATTAGTTTACCAAAATACAACTTGTTGTGGTTACGCATCGCAATCATAGATTGTCACATCACAATCATCAAAATGACCATGTAACAGTTAAGAACTTATTGCGAAATTTCGATGATCGTAAGACACCACATTGGTCTACTCTGGACAATTTTTTTTGTAGCTTACACCATCGCCGATTTGACTGCGTATCCAGCAAATCCAGATGGTTTAATATTGAGCTTACAAATCATTGTCGGTGGTAGCTTCTTTTTAGAGTTAGACAGACGATACTAACATGAAAAACCGGGAGACGAAAAAATAACTTTTGCTTCCTCAAACCTTGTTCCTGTTTCTCTTTTTTTGGTTGACTGAATAACGTCGGCCTTCGTTCGCTTATCAGAATCTTGTCGATTCTGACTGCTATTTAGTTTCACATGAGTTTATATAAGATCACATTTCAATTGATCGGAGTTTCATAAGAGCGTATGTGATACCAAATCTCAGTAGAGGTCAGTTTCACGTGAGTGTATGTACTACTACATCACGACATCTCATTAGATGACAGTTTCATATGAACGTAATTGGTTATGAAGCAGGAGATGTATCACTTGGATTGCGCACTGCTTTGCTTACAATGTTGCCTTAAGTCCAGAACGAAGGCGATTAAAACTTTTTCGAGCTTTCTGCGCGTGCTATCATAGTACAGGTGACTACCTTAAGATATATCCTGTTTTAAAAAACTCCAACTGCAAATCTTTACCAAGCACTAGAAAGTTATTCTTCCTCAGAAAGGGCGCGTGTTGAAAGTCCTGTGCTACTGAAATAGTCTAATCTAACACACTGCTCAATACGTCAGAAAATATGGCTGTTTCAGCCGTGCTGCTTGTATCCAGGCGAAACCTGGCTTAGTTTACAGTCCAACATAAGAATTGTTGTTAGTGTTTGATTTGTTGGCCTACTCAAAAGTAAATTGGCGTGCGAAGCACTTAGTGAAGTTTTGCAGGAACTGCTTGTAGCCTGGAACCATTACGCTCATGGCGTTGGCTACTTGGTTGCATTTCTATATTCAAACTGCGATCTGCGTCAACCTTCGCAGCTTTTAGTTTTGTTCAGTAGAGCCATTGAGAAATGCTGGGGGGAGGCACTAAACTTTGCCCGTCGAATGCGTACATGATGGCCAATGTGTAAAATGGCTATACCGTTGCCGAACAAATGTATCTTCAACCTGCCCCCCACAAACGTGTACCTCGTTTTCTTNCTTGTTTGTTTTTTGTTCTCAAATAAAAATGATTATGATCTTGATGACGACANTCCTTGTGGATTTTCTTGGATAAGAAATTTACCGTTTACCACGCCATTTTGAAAACTACAAGACATTTTGTAAATGACATGGCTCTCTTGACACTTAAATTATTGTTCGAATTTTGCGTGAGTGTCCAGTGATCTTTAACAGTAAAAGTTGAAGTTGACATGTGCGTACAGTACATGCAATTAAAATAATGTTAATGTTTGACAAGCAGCTTTGATTGCAGAGACCAGACTGAGACGCTTATTGTACCCAAAGGCGCAGCCGGGGGGGGGG
>JGI24022J15233_10004567_pt1 | contig 14345 bp, 14 predicted proteins | sample Ectturendosymbi2_FD_15233 | JGI IMG/M metagenome (IMG submission 15233) | reverse complement strand
ATATCCTGGTTGAAGCAGATCGGTGTAAGAAGTTCGAGTTTCGAGGCCTCTAGTGCGCCCCTTCTATCCTGGGCCGCACCAGCCGCCACCAGAACTCTACGATGGGAAAGCCACACTGGATAAGAACCTCGCATTCCACAAGAACCATGTAATATTTCTGATTTCTGAAACATCCCTGCTTATGATTCAATAAACACTCCAGTATTTCTGATGTTTCCAAACATACCTCATTTTAACACATTGAGCCACCACGCAATCTTGTCGCCGCGGTGGATTGAAGGGCGCCCATCTCCACTTGCTTCCGGTGGGGAGCACGCGTCTACTCTCGTAGTGAAATGCTGCATTTGTGGCAAGTTAATGACAGCACTCAACGTGAACCGTTTACTTATACCCAACCATTAACGCCGAACACGGAAGTAAGCAAGTACGAAATCATGTTTCGGTTTGACCCGACCGGGAATAGAACCAAGCCTACCAGCTGCAGTAGCGCGTGCTCAACCAACTGTAGCACCTAGCCGGTGTCATTAGACTCCATTTTGTAAAAAAATATGTGAGGTTATGAGGATAAGCTTCAACCGGAGATGGTCGATACCGTAAACTTCGCGAGCGAGACTTGGTGAAAACTTCGTGACAGAGAATATGTCAAAGAAGCTGTGTCCAACACCTGAATGTTCCAGAAGGGAGACATGAAAAATCGTTATCTTCGCAAAATTTTTTGCTAATTAAAAAAAATGTCTTCAACATTTCCGAGCTGTACTTTTGTCGCATTTTTCCACCTTTTCTGATTTTTCCTTTCCCGAAGATACGACAGGCAGAAAACAGGTTGAATTTCAGAAGCTTTACCTATCAATATCGATAGAGCATTTATAGGTTCGAGACGGAAACTCACAAAAATGAATCTCGAGACTCCATCATCGCAATGAATTAATGTGGTCCGTATGCCTAAAAAAAAACTTTTCCTGAACCCCCCACCCGGCCCAGATACTCACCACGAGCCTTATACTGACGTGTCGCACAAACCAGCTGAGGTATTTAAATAAGCTTTTTTAAGGAGCTCTTATTGAAGAGAGTACCGTTCTGAGACTTACAAAGTGAGTCAATGATACTGAGCACATTGAGACAATGCAAAGATAACCTAAGTAAGGTGGGAAGCAGGTTTAGTCCATGCGTTACAAATAAATGTTTCTAAAAACTTTTTCGATTCACAATATCTGTGCTGCACAATGGCAGATTGCGCGCTGTGCGCTTCTGGAGGTGGTTCCCTTGCAAGTCCTTCGTCTGATTTTACGTGTTTGTTTCGTTTGACTTACTGGGATACTTTTCGGTGCTGCGTGTCTAGGGTTGCCACATGCGTTTTGTAAGAATACCGGCCATTTTGCCAACAGTGCCAGATCTAAGCTGTGTTGTTATAATCAGAGTAGCCAACCTGTGAGTGTTAACCAATAAAAGCCAGACCTTGTCCCAGAAAAGCCAGAAAAGGCCAGATAGAAGTTTTGAGACATATACACATAAAACATGCATAACCAAACACAAAATAAACATCAAAACTCGTCAGAAACATCGCTATAATACAATTCCAATGTTTAGAAGCATTTTCTCCCTGTAATTACACTGTCGTACATTTGTTTCCTATTTAATAACATCGATCACTTTTAGGGCAACAGTAAATCTTTGCAATATTCTCTGCACCCTGCATGGTCGTAGACTCTCGTCAGAAGAGGTTTGTAATGAATACGCAGCTCAGACAATATTTTGCCAGAGCCAAGCCTTTCCGGCTGAAAAAAGCCAGATTTTGTCTGGCCAGATTTTGTCTCGCTTTTTTATTTCCAAAAATAGCCAGAAGTGTTAAAAAAGCCAGAATTTCAAAGTCTGGCTTCAAAAAAGCCAAATTGGCAATCCGGCTTGTAATTCGTAAGCAGCACTGGGTAAACAGAGAGACAGTGAGTATTGTTGAACCACAATAATTTTCCCGTATTTGGGCTGGCTCATTACACTTCGGTGTGTGTGTGACGTGACAATCGCAACAAGGATTTCGTCAACCGCAGCAAATACTACTACTCTTCGCTGAAAGATCTGTCTTGACAAGATTCATACTAGAGTCATTATAATTTGAAATGCTCTGCGCTAGTTCTTTTTGATGTTGCGGCAAATTGTTTATTTTCAAAATACCGGCTTCAGGCACTGATTTTCAAAATACCGGCCTCTGCTAAATTAGCAGTAAAATACCGGCCAGGCCGGTGAAATACCGGCCATCTGGCTACCTTATGCGTGTCCCCTGTTGTTAATCTCTGAATAGACGTCGAACGCTACTGATAACGATTCCAATGGAAGGTGTAATTGATGAACGGCTGTTGCCTGTGTTGTTGAACAGTAACAAACGAATCCACAGCATATCTACCGTACTGCACTAACGGTGAAATTTCAACCGCACGACAAACATGCATTGTCAAAAATTTCTTTTAATAACCTAACGTTAACAAGAAGTAGCATGAGCAGTATCTTTAGCTTAACATCTAATTGGAAAGTCTATTACGGAAGCTGTAGGCATCTGTGAAAGAACACTTTGACCACTTCAAACAAATAGCAGTACAACAAAACGATCAATGAAATGCATTCGTCTTTATTAACCACATGCTACGTGAAGTTGTGTTTCGGTCAGTGTGTGGGGCCATTGAGGTTTGAATGACGACATACTTCCGCTTGACACTAAATGTGATTCGGTATCGCTCTGTTGTGCATAGAAAGGTATATCCGATGCAGTTGCCGCAGTTTTTCATCTGCTTTTTTATTTTGCTCAGTATTCAGAATTACTCACTTAAACAGATCCCTTTGTATGGTTTTGCTTTTAGTTGAAAAATTGATCAGAATAACTCTTATTGCAAAGGGTGTTTAACGATCTGTGTTAAACGATCGTCGAAAACGAAATAGAACCATATGCTATCCTTGTCACCTGATACGTGTGTAACGTTTGCTTATAGAACGCTTGTCAGTACACTCCATGACGCAACATCTCAGAAGTAACACGTTCGTCAATGGGTATATATCACTACGTTGGCTTTCCAAACGCGAAACAAATCGTTGTGTTGCTTCAATACAATCGGAGTTAAAACAAACGCATTCTGTACAGGCTGAAAGCTGATCCCAAACCTTTTCACTGAAATGAAAGTATGACTGCTAATGCGAATTTAAAAGATTTTAGTGGTTACTTTTGAGCAGAAGATGTTCACTCAAGGTATATTTTTTGCAGTGGTGCGTATCTGCCAATCAATCTCAAAATATTGAGTGAAATCAAAGTACAATTAAAAAAGTAGTTATTTTCGTCCGTATTTGACAAAGGTGGGACTCAACTGTGAGATTGAAGCCAAAAGCAAGGTTATGTTCAAACCAGCACGTCAGAGCTCAAGGCATTACAGCGGATGCGTCTTAACCTTTGCCAAATACTGCTTGTTCATGTAAAGGAAGGGCGTTAACCAATTTGAAATGGCAAGGTGCGTCTGTAGCTGCCAGACGGGAATTCTACTGTATATAATGTATCAGTACTTCACTTGGAAATCCCAACGGTTCAAATGTGGATTTGCTGATTGATAGAACGTTTACAAATATGATAAAAAAACCTCACATCCGGTTGTTTTGACTTTAGTTCCGAGTCCCATTGAATAAGGGTCTCTTCTTGCATTTCATTTAAGTAGCAAAATCCTATCTATAATTTGATTTTGCTGTACAACGCTTTTTGCAAAACGTGCGATGGAGCTTAGAATCTTAATAGGTTAAGGAAGCACACCGGAAGGAAGCTATCAAGCGGTTGTGTCAGGTCTTACACAACTTCACTGGCATAAGTGTTACTGGGTTGACTCCTCAAAACTTGTGGCCAAATGTGCTCACAGTTTTTATAATTGTTTGTCAAAGTAATCGGTGGTGCTAGGTCAGCGTAAACTGGAAGACAGTGCTTTCAGCGAACAACTATTTGAACTACTCCATTTAAATTCGATTACGAGCTTAGCACGCCGCAACGTGTTGAATCGTTTCGAAGTTAATGCTCGCTGTGGTCGCTTGAGACTAGGTGCCTTTGGCAAAGCGCATTGCACAGGCCATTGATGTGTCTATTTCATGATGAAAACTTCGTCTGCTATCTAACGTAATAAACGTAGTGTGTTGTAATGAAGTGGTGAAAAACATCACTGCTGTTTCGAAATTCGGGGTCGTCAAATGCGTATGCAAGATCGATGTGCGCTGACGTTTATTTTTATGTAACCAGTTCCGTGACTGTAGCCGAAATATCTCTTAGAGCAGTTTAACTGCTGTTTGCCTTTGCAACCTAAGTACGTTGATGTTTCGGTTGATTGTTGTGGAAATGATCAATAACGTTGCACTGTAGGGCTTGGGCTACGTATAAATGGAAATTGCGAACACTTCAGAAAGTCCGGTCGGAACAAGCTTTTTCTTCAGCTTTGTACCTTGCAGTCATTTCCGTTTATTGCAAAAGAGCTTGTTTTATTTAACTCCACCACATTTTCTGGCGAATATATGCAGCATTGCCTTGGTGATTCATCCCTGATTTTAAAGCGGTAATTTTTAGGTTTTAGTTTCACTTTTGTGGCGATTTTACGTAGTAAAACATGGAGCAAAGCTCCTGTTAATTAGATTACCCGCGTATTGCACCATGTTAAGTTGATGAAATAATGGGCTAAGCTTGAGTGTTGCACTGATATACATATACGATATTCGTTCAAGCACTGAAGCGTGCTAACCATAATTGGCAAACTGATTTGTGCAGGGCAAGGTCGAACATGTCCTGTGGTTTGTTTGGTCCTTGAAGGCGGCAAGAACACGATCAATGTCGTGCTGGAAAGCGTCCGCCAATCACCGCCCATTCCAGTAATTGTGTGTGACGGCAGCGGAAGAGCGGCCGACCTGCTGGCTTTTGCCCACCAGTACGCTGACGATGACGGGTGAGAGATTTAAACAACATGCACACACACACTGAAGGAAACTAACGTGTTTAGGATCCAGGGCCGCCGCAGACGATTGATCCCTGCCGCGCAGCTTATTTCCTCCTGATCGCTTTATCTTGGCGATTGACCCGTGTTTGACCGATTTACTCTTGAACGATACTGCGTTTAATTCATCAGTCGGGGTTTAGCGTCTGCTCGCTTTTGTAATCAGATTTGTGCGACTAGCGTAAATGCTATGCTTATTTCTCTCGCTTCGGTCTCAGGTCAATGTTAGAAGAACTGAGGGTGCAGCTTTTGGTTCTGGTGCAAGAAACCTTCAAATGCAGCAAAGAGCAAGCGCAGTACATATTCATATCGATTTTGGAATGTGTGAAGAAAAAAGAATTGGTAAGCAACGTTATAATGCGTTCGATGACTTATTTAAATTATTCAGTGGGTAGCTGTCAACCGGACGAAAATCCATTTTACCAGATCACGATATTTCGAATGGGTCAAGGCTACAATCAAGACGACATTGACATTGCGATCCTAACTGCTACTTTAAAAGGTACCAACCCACTTTTTCGTTTCAGTTATACACGCTCCGGTGAGACCAGGTATTTTGTACATGGCCTGAAGACGCGTTGAACTTCCTGCACATAGTGCGCTGAGCCTGCGGCGCTGACAAAAGTCTCAAACCTTTGTGTACTTTTCGTTACGTTACGTTGGTTCGTAACTTGTAATAACATTTAAACTTTGCTGCAGCTCAGTGCAAGTCGGCTCCCGACATGCTCAACCTTGCCTTGGCCTGGAATCGCATCGATATTGCAAAAAGCCACATCTTCGTCTACGGACGCCAATGGCCGGTGAGGTTCTATTTTTTGCATTTGGAGGACATTAATTAATTTTGAGCGACAGTGACCTGCCATGAAGTGCTAGTCACACACAGCCAATGGTTTCGTATCGATTTTTGTTGCTTTTACTTCAGTGACGGGAGCGCCCTGCGGTTATCCCAAAACCAACATCGGTCGCTGGTTGTGTTTTTTGATCAGGACGAGCATTGTGGGATTGTCCGTCAGCATCTTCAGGACGTTGATGTTCTTGCGAAAGCTGTTCAGGCTATTTGAAAAAAGAAAAAATTAACCATGCCGTTGTTTTATTGTCGTGAAATGGGTCCTGTCGTTTGTGACTAGAACGATTTCAAAGTTCGACATGTCTTTTTAAGAGTAACATGGACAGTATTTATCGATAAATCATTGTATATTTACCCTGGCTATGAAACTAGCGGGTCCTTTGCTCGTTTTAACAACTAGCGTGGAAATAGAATTGTCGCTTAGTAATGCACACTGTAGTTCCACCACCGTGGCTGCATCTTCTCATGTAAAAATCGGCAAAAAGCAAGCTTAAAACGGTTTGCTGCAAGGACCATATTTAGTCATTCTTGAGATCAAGAAGACGTTGGTAAGCATGAACTTGAAGGGTGAACCTGCAAAAACTGGGGAGAGGTTTGATGAGGGTGTGACTTTCTGGATAGTGCAGTTCCTCGTTGCATGACTCGGCGCAAATCCACGTTTGTGCAGAATTATGCAGAGCATAAAACAGCCTTACACAATAGATGGACGGAGTTTGAAGAAATATATGGGAAGGAGCGATTTTGTTTCCAACGAAGCCCTTGTAGCTGAACATGCGGTGAGGCTGTGAGCGCAACTTCAACGAGGATGGTTGCGAAGTGTAATGGGCGGTGAACCAACGGCAAATGCGACGCGCGGTTCGAGACTCATTCGTACATTCGACGCAGGTGCTGTCGCTTGAACAAGCAATGATGGATGCGTTGATCGGCGATCGCGTTGATTTTGTGAAACTTTTAATGGAGAACGGTGTCAGTATGCACAAATTTCTCACTATATCGAGACTGGAGGAGCTTTACAACGCCGTAAGTAAAGACGGAAGCTGTTGTGAGTCTAATCTGACAGCACTGCGTCACACTACTACAGACTATGTACAAAGTGTTGTCAGCATTATTTTTTTCAATTTTCCACTTTTAGTCTCAGCATTTTTTTAACAGAAACCCCCTTTGCATCTTGTCTATCTGGTAAAAGATGTCAAGAAGAGCATCCAGCCCAACTATCGCTTCACGCTTATTGACATCGGACAAGTGAGCAATAATGATCCATTTTTGAAGTAACTCCCTGAATGCGTCAATTTTTGGTAAACTTTTTTTTTTGCTTTAGGTGATCGAGCTTCTGATGGGAGCTGCCTATCGGTCAAGTTATACGCGTAAGCGCTTTCGTCTTCATTACGCCGCTAAAGCACCTGCACCAATGAAAAAGCAGCTCAGTTTTCGACTTGCTTTGAACTCTTTTGGCAACTCCAACGCTACGTCAAAAGCAGATGTGAGTTAAAAAATGATTTTAAAATGGAGTTCATAAAGTCGGATGTCAATATAAAATACCTTTAGCTAATGGTTATCCTGAGGGCAAATACCAAAAAACTTTTTCATTATAAATGTGTTTTCATTGCTGCCGTACTGGGCTTGCTGTAATTTGAAAATGTAGTCAGGTTGCGATTGTCATGAAAAAGATCATGGCATAACGTTGCTTTCTGATACAGACGTTGTTTCATGCAGACAAACGCTGCTCCGCAGGGAATAGAGATGCCTTTGCTCCCTTCCAAGTCCGAGCCCAACCATTCTTTATCCTCAAATTTTTCCTATCCGTTTCACGAACTGCTGGTGTGGGCCGTGCTCATGAAAAGGCAGAAGATGGCTCTGTTCATGTGGCAGCAAGGCGAAGAGGCGATCGCTAAAGTGAGTTGGACCGTGCTGCACGAAAATGTTTTGCAAATTATCTGCATGCGCCCTGTTCAGTAGTCACGGAGATTTCGCCGAGTGCGGCGCTGATGTCGGTTGGGCGGGCGCTTCCTCCACTGCTCACCGCGCATTTCTTCGCCTACAGGCGTTGGTCGCATGCAAACTGTACAAAACCATGGCGAAAGAAGCGGCCGACGATGATCTCGACGTGGAGGAATCGGAGCAGTTGAAGAAGTACGCAAAGTGAGGACTGCTCTGCGCCATTGGACTTTTTTGCCAAGTAACATCTGCGTGCATACTGGAAGAAGTACGCAACGTAGTTAGAGGATTACTGGCTGCTCCACGGCCATCGGTCAATGTTTTGTGCCAACATGCGAGAACTTGCGCTGCACGACTGTGTTTCTTTAGGGTAATTCGTTTTTGTATGTCTAGTTCATTATGTTTTTATCTTAATACCTCCAGGTCTGGCTTATATTTGACCTTACGTCATTACCTCCTTGTCGATTTATGCTTTTCACCATTCCAGAGAGTTCAAAGGGCTCGCTATCCAGCTTCTCGAAATTTGCTACCGCACAGACGATGACGCCACGCAGTACCTTCTCACGCAAGAACTGAAGCACTGGAGCAAACAGACATGTTTGAGCCTAGCCATCGCTGCCAGTCACCGCGATTTTATTGCCCATCCTTGCGTTCAGCTTCTTCTCAATGACCTTTGGATGGGAGGACTGTCCGAGAGGAAGAACTCCGGAATGAAGGTTCGTTACGTGGAGGAGCGTTTTCTCTTAATTTGAACAAGCCTGAAAGCAAAACACCGTTTCCTCTACTAAAGCGTTCTAGGATTTTTGATATTTATAAATATAGAAATATTATTTACCTTTCTAAGTACTGAACAACCTGTTGTGAGACAGCAGATGTTTTGTTGCTTTTCACTGTTTTCGGTCGATATTCGTTTCGTGATCAGCGGTGAAATGTGTTACACGGGAGTGTAAAAATTGTTATCAAGCATTGCAGTGCACTACGCAGCTAGACCAAATATATTCCGCTTCTAGTTCATGATCGTAATATCTAGTTCATCGTAAATTAAGGAGCTAATGTATTAACATTTATTTTTGGAAGCCACAGTTCAGTTTGAGAGACTGTGGTAGCGCATACTTAAAGAAGACTTGATAATGTAGGTTATTTTTGTTGCATTTATGAGGCATCAGATTACTTTGGATGATTTTTTGTGTTTAGCAGTGCTGCAAGTTGTGGTTTTGTCTGATGCAATGCATGCCTCATCGAGCCATGGAGGTTAGGGTGGGCGACACCGCTAAAGGATTTTCGTCAGAAACATTACCGTTTTGTTGCGTCATAGTTCGCCTTTCTCAAGTTTTAAGACGAAACACTGGTGTGCTGTGTTGTTTGCTGAAGGCCATTTGATACATACTTCTGTGTAAATATACATTTATTTCACTCGGTATGATTCACGTTCTTGTCCCAGAAATAAGAGCAGACCAGTCGCTGAAATCTTTTCGATGAGTTAAAGACGCTGGCTTGCTCCTCTTTGAAGGTGATTGTTGGTATTCTTTTGCCGCCGTTCATTCTCACGCTGGCATTCAAATCGCAAGAAGAGTTGCAGTTGATGCCACAAACAGTCGCTGAGCACCTGCACGAAGTTTCCAGCTCGTCATCATCGACAATTGCGGGGTGAATAAATATTCTGGCGATATTGTGGCCGTGCCATTTTATCACTTATTTCAAGTTCAATATACTATATCTTTGTTCCTTGAAAGGGGTTGTTTTTTAATTCGGATTAGATTAGTTGGTTGAAAAGGAACATATTGGGCGCTATAAATATTTTAAATATTCATTTGTTTTCTGCAGTTACGATGTTCTCATGGAGCCTGTTCCTGTGTTAAACTGCCTATAGTGGTAAAGATACCAGCAGGTGAAATTTGTTTCATCGCACAGTTAGTCGTGCGTTAGCTCTTGCTCCATCCTGCTTTCCGAAAATCGTTCAGAGTGCATGGTACGCATGGCATATGACAAGCGTGCGTAGCATTGCTTATTTGTGAGATTCGGCTTGTTTCGTGAAATCAGTCGACGCGCTTGAAATTTGCCACTGATTAAGTAATTATGATCTTCTCGTGATCAGAAGCTGAAATCCGCTCTAGTGTCCAGTGGTAATTATGTTCGTAATTTCGACGCTGTCTGCGTAGTCTAATCCAATGCGAACACGTTCAATTGGCGGAAGTTTTTCCTGGTAGGTTGAATTGACACTTAGTCTGAAAAGGTCGCGAGGATTTCGTGCCTGGTTGTCGCGTCGCTAAGAGCTATAGAGTACAAACGTTAATCTTTGCAAACATTGAAGAGGAGCGGTAACTGTTAGGTTATATTAGGAGCTCCTCTCCCAACCAGTGTTGCTTGTACCACCATGAGTATGAGATGATCAGACGATCGAGAACAGTCGATGAGGTGAGCTGAAGCGGCAGATCAAACTATAAAATGAAAACAAAAATGTGCAAATTTCACCCTTTGGAATTGCTACAGGTGTGCAAATGCCGTCTTTGATAACAAATATTCAAATTTCATCTTTGGGAGAAGCTTGGGAACTGCTGTATTTGGGAAAACTTGGCAACAAGCATCAGTGCTGTGCTAGTAACTGTTTTCTGTGCTCGCTGTGCTAGTAATTGTGATTGCTGTTTTGAAGTAATTGCCGCTTCAAAAATTGGTTGAGTTTGTTGAGGGTGCAGTGGCGGTGCAGTTGGTTGAGGTGGCGCCTGGGTTGAGAAGGCGTCACCAATGCTGGTAGGCGGAGTTAGGTTCCCGACCGGGTCATACTAGTGCTTGACGTTGATGGGTGAGAGCAAGGAAACGGTTCACGTGCGGTGCTGCCACTGACTCGCCAGCAGTGCAGCATTCACTGCAAAAGCAGCCGCGTGGCCCACGGCGAAAGCAAGCGGAGGTAGGCGCCCGCAGACCAAAGGAGCACAAAAACGAGTATGAGAAAACTGACTCTGGATGAGCTTTTTTAATGAATATAGGGTATTTCAGTGTATTGTGGACCCGTTCAAGCAGAAAACCTGCCGCGCTAGTCGATGGCGCTTAACCCTTTAGCATCTAAAAGCAAATGCTGCTACACACAGGTACGTTACCTGTCAGAAATCGTTGCGGATCTCCGGCTGATGAGTCTGGAATTTGTGACTGATAGCAATTTATTGCGCACAGAAAATGTCAGAATGATACTTTGTTTATGTAGTGCAGCGTTTTGATGCATGCCAAGTTTTCTGATTTAGCAGAATGGAGTTCGGTCGAAGTTTACCGAGCGTCACAGCGCAACGTCAACTGCACTTGGTTTTGCACTGAAGTCCAAATTTGCGGATTAACTGTTAACACAGAATATGCCACCAATCCATGTTACGTCGTTGTCAGAAGAGTGCTGCTTTATTTTTAGGTCAAGTTCTTCTTCATCAACTTCAAGTTCAAGCTCATCTTCAAGCAGCAAGAGCTCCAACTCAATGATAACGGTTTGTGCTTTGCTTGACTGCTATACATGTTTGTTGCATTGTCTTTTTCCGTAGCCTCGGAGGCCTTGCTTTTTGCAATAAGACCAAACTTCGGGAAGCGTTGTCACAAGTTTTGTCGAAGCAGTGAACATCTAGTTGAGGAGCTGTTTACCAGTTTCGCGAAGAATTACTCGTTGTAGATATTTTCCTCTGTTTATGTCGTCATGCCCTTTCGTAGTAAGTGCGTTTATTCTTCGCATCGTTGTTGTTACATGAAAAGTTTGAGTTGTTTCGGTTTCTTTTTCTGTCAGAAACCAGAAATTTTGGGCCGCGACCAGGAACAAGACGCTTATTATCTGCTGACGTCAAGACCCAAGCAATTGACGCTGAGCAAGAAAATCTACGAGTTCTACAATGCTCCCATAACGAAGTTCTGGATGTATGTGATGTCTTACTCCATCGTTCTTGTCCTCTTCACTTACGTCGTGCTGGTGAGAAAAAGGAATCTGAAAGACCGCAAATGAGCGTCGGAAATCGTGCATGTAAAATAGAATATTTAAACTTGCATTTCTTATGAAAGTAGGAAATATTTAAGTGCACGGCCTAACATGTTTTTCCTGTGTTGATTTAGTTTTGCAAATTCTTGCCAAATGCTGCTGTACTATAGTATTGTGATGCACTTCAATGCATGTGCGAACCTATCCTTTTTTATCTTGTTTTTCATTCCCAGGTCAGGCTGAACGACTTTCCATCGATACCAGAATGGATCGTGATATCCCACGCATTCACCGTCGCAATCGAAATAGTGAGTCTTGCGCACGTATAGCTTATGGTTTCGTCAACGCAATCTACGTGTTTTTTTAATACATTATCTTATCTGTCAGACGCGAGAAATTTTCGGTTGTTGTCCGGGGAGCGTCGTTCAGAAATTCAAAGTTTGGGGAAGTCGTTTCTGGAACGTGTTGGACGCGGCCACAATCATCATGTTCTTCATTGCGTTTGGCTTCAGGATGTCACCAGAGAACTATGTGATGTTGGTGGGGAGGTCTGTGTACTGCGCCAACATCGTCTTGTGGTACACTCGACTATTTAATATATTCAGGTGAGGCGATAGCTGTAATTCCCTTGATAAGCTGGTGAAGCAGCGAGGACTGACTAGCGTGATCGTCTGGTTTGCTGTAAGCGCGCCTTGTGAGGTAAGTTCTGCTGTGCGTCGCAACCTGAGTGAGACCACTTTTGAGTATGAGCTGCTCAAGCAAGACTCATCATGGATATTAAACGTTATCGTGTTCCTGAGAATCCGATCATCCACGGACTGACTGACGTTGTTACAGCCTTTTAGGACCACGCGGTAATCGTTAATTCAGCCTACGTGCGTTTGGCCGGATACAGGGTGGCGGTGTTACAAGCGCAATGTTTCGAACAGTTCATTTCGTTAGGGTTCATAATACCAGAATTTTTTTTCAAAACAAGCTCACAGTTTTTCTTGTCATCATGCTGTAGTTAGAAAGTAGCAAAGATCCTTAACTGTGGGATCAAGACAATGCAACAAAGTGGCTAATCTGAGTTCTTATCCTGATCCTTCACATCAGCAGTAATTTCAACAATGGAAGCGGGAAAGTTCACCTGGCCGGGCAGAGCAAGGTGTGACATGACGGCTCCAGCAGTAGATCCTCTACCCCTGCAATCATGTTTGACCCTGTGTAAAGCGTGTTCTTGTCTGTCTTGATCCTAATCTCAGCTGGACAGGTAGCCAGCTTCGATCGATGCTATTACCATCACTCCATATGCAGCTTTTGGCGCTTGTCTGTGTAAGATTCACGAGAGAGCTATTAATGTCCAAGGTCACATGACGAAGGCTATATATACACACTGGATCGTACGTTACACACTTTAGGTGAAAAAAGGTGTCTCTTTAAGCTCAGTGCTTGCAGGTTGCACACGTCATTAAGGTTACGTGTAGCTTTGTCTCTGTCATCAGGTATGTCTCGTCACGTGCGGAAAGCTATTACAGCTGGCTTTGCTGTTCTTATTCGCGCTTGTTCAACCGGCGTTGACTGTGCTTTCTAGTGTGAACAAACGACTCGGTCCGTACGTGATGCTGATGGGAAAGATGATGATTGACATGGGAACTTTCATCATCTTACTCGCTATTGTGTTGGTCGGTTTTGGAGTGTCGCGGCAGGTTAGTATCGTAGATACGAATTCGAAGGACGCGCTTAAAAAGTTCCCAAAACGAAAGCGAAATCTTTTGTTCACTTCGTATTGGCAAAACGAAGCTGGACATAATGTGGTTCAGGTGCAGTCGAATATCGTACCATTGAAATGGTTTTGAATATTCAAACGGCCGCCACCGCACATCGGTTGTGTGTGTTTTCACTTCTTAAGCATTCAATCGAGTTTGGTTTCTTTTGGGTGACAGTGCGTTACACTTTGCAGGCAGTGTTGCATCCCAACGAAACAGCCTCGTGGACATTACTGAAAGACGTCGTCTTAGAACCCTACTTCATGTTGTACGGGGAGGTCTACGCGGGAACCATCGATCGTAAGCGTTCAGCGATCTTGTATTAAACAGGGGTCTTGTGCAAAACATGATGGTGTGCTGACTTTGCAGCTTGTTTCGGTGACGACCCCACTCTGTGTGTTGTTGGTTCTTGGATCGCTCCAACTTTTATGTTCCTCTATCTCCTGGTTGCGAATATTTTGCTTCTCAACCTACTCATAGCAGTATTCAAGTAAGTGATGTTCATGTGTAAAATCCGTTCTTTCGCTTGTTTGGCATAGAAAAAGTGTGTTGGATAATGCAAGCCTTGTTCTTAGATAGCCAACAACTTAGTTCTACCGTAAAAATCGGCCAATTTCCACCTTTGTTCAGCGTACTAACTGCAACCAAAACGTTAACAAATGTTTGTTGATGCGGCTGTTGTGCTGCTTTTTGTATATGAATCAGCCACTGGTCAGTTCTTACTTCAATGTTTGAAACAACTTTATGAAGTCCACTCGGCAGTTATTGGTTAGCATTGTTGTTCATTCTTTTATCTTTTTTTAATGGTATGATTCTTTTCAGTTNGTGATCATACCCTATACTGTTGTTCCGCAACTTGGTTTACGTTCACTGTT
>JGI24022J15233_10004564_pt1 | contig 14348 bp, 15 predicted proteins | sample Ectturendosymbi2_FD_15233 | JGI IMG/M metagenome (IMG submission 15233) | reverse complement strand
GCTGCGCGACGTCATCTCGTTCCCTTTCTGATAGGGAACTTTCCGCCGGGGAAGTACCCTTGGACTTAGCCGAATTTTGTCATGTAGTGGCCCTAGCACCACTACAAAGGTTACCAGCTCTTTCACTGGTCATGGAATTTCTGGGAATTTTTCTCTCCAATGTCATTTTTGAAAAACTTCTATCGCATGAAGCGCTGGTGATGGGAAGAGTTACAGCTACCAGTAACATTCCAACGCAGCTTTTTAAGTAGCTATAAACGAAACAAATTGTTCGAGCGACTTGGGCAGCTTCGGTTATTTCCGAAGCAAATTCTTTGCCAAAGTTGCTTCATGTTTTAAATCATTTTCACTAAATGAATATTATTTGCGAATTCTTCGAAGTGTTTTTCTGATAGAAATGTTTGGCCTCCGGTGCTAAGAGCTGAAATACGCGAAAGACTTGCTTCTGAATCATTACGGAAAATCCGTACAAAATTCTATGAGGTTGCAGGACACGTGTAGTAGAGTTAAAAGTGTAGTCACGAACCACTTGCGTAAGATGTTTCGAAGTCGCAGCGGCGGATTTAGATGGTGGGGGGCCTGGGACCCAGGCGTGGTGGGACGCCCCACAGAATCTTTAGGTAGGGGATGATCGATGAAGTCACTGGCATTTCCACATATCATCAGTATTTATGACGCAATATTGTGACGTCACATTTGTTAAATCAACTGTAACAAAACTTGATGATGCAACATGGTATTTGACAAGGATTAGCGATTTGTGAAACCGTTGCAAAACCAGTCGCTAGAAGCATCGCATCTTCTTTTTTTAATATTTGCTTGAAAAATGTTTTGAAATTTTTTGGAAAAACTTTCTGGGCGATCCAACGTTTTCATCATCTCCAAACGTTTTCATCACTCCTCGCTCAGCAATCAATTTTACGACAGAAACCAAACGTTGCAAGCAGAGGCGATTTCCGATATTGTTCGCATTGATTGACCTGACTGGCTAGTTCTGTATCAATTCTTCAGTGATTTATTACATCTGCGAATGAATGTAATTGTGGCATCTATGTGTTCCATTGAATGCTCCTGGCTCCTCGGGCGCTCAAGAGCGTGCTTCCAGTCGTAGAATCCTTTTCTAATAAGGAAATGCGCACATTTTGTCGCAATAGTGCACATCAGTCTACAAGTGAAACATTCAACACAAGTTTGTGAAGGAGAAAAGCAAAGCCAGCTTCTGTCAACTACTTCGCCATTGTGGTTCTGGCGACGAATAAGACTTATGGTACATTTCCATGACAAGTTTCTTTCTTTTTTGTGTTGTGGAATATCATGTTTTCAAAATGCCTTTTCATCACAATGTCAAAAAGAACCTGTTTCATATTTCAATCAATATTCCCGCATTTTTTTCGATATATTTGCTGGCGAGAGGGCTCAGAGACCGATATCGTTCACTCCAGTGATAGCGTCAGACATCTCATCTATCGTTTTTTCGATGACACATCTTTACGTTCTTCTGCTACTACACTGCTGGTTGAACTAGGTTTGTTTTCATCGTTACGTAGATCTAAGTCTGTCACAACATGTTCTTCGATTTTCTGTCCGCTTACACGTTCCGCAGAAATGTCTCCACTGGACTTCACTGCCACTGTAAAATGGTCACTTGCATGTTTCTTGACTTGGCTGGCAACTTCTTCCTCTCTCGTTTTTGCCTCTTTTGCTTTTTTACGTCTTTTAGAACCACTTGGATAAGCTCTGCACTTGTTAAATGACGATCCCTTTCTGCCCAGGTTTATTTATTTATAAGCTCAATAAGGCTGACGCATTTTCATTTGCAGTTTCCTTCAGTTTCTAATGTAAAATCGCCTTTAACAATATTATGAAAGTAATTGCATGAAAGATGTTTTAAATTGCACACCAGCTTTAATAGAGTAGAAACTGACTCAATTAGCAAGGTTTCTCTTTCTGTTAGGCTTGTGACTACATCAAGGAAAAATCGTTCCACATTAGCATTGTGAGCCATAACGCTGAAGTAAAACTGTGCAACCTTTATCAGTTCGCTGAAGCATTCAATGGTATTGCAAGTTGCAAAATATTTTCCCATCTGTCATGTTCCATCATTTTACAATAAATTGCATTTGGTTGATGCTCGACTTCATCAACAGAAACGTTTCTCTCAAGCAGATACTATACTCACATGGTTCAACATTTTCGCATTCAGTTGTTTGCAAACGGAGGAATCTAGTCAAAGCATTTATATTCAGCAAATAAATTCAGCCAGATGTATCCATTCAGCCAGATGTACAACACAAGACTTGTGCAATACAGATACATCTGACATGAATAACACACAGTCACCCTCCTTGCCTGCTCTCAGTCCCTGGGTTTTCTTAGCGCTGAGTTAACTTGAATTGATATGTACATACATCTGCATCTGCTTGTCTCTGTCGAATCCTTGCCTTAACAGTGGCGAAACACGATGCAAACTCAACAAATCATGCTTTGGACTTCTCAGTATTCCGAACTTGCTCATTAAAACCAACCAGAAATGATTGCAAATGCCTTAATGTCTTAAACAGAATTCGCTCAGAGAATTTCCAAAAAAACGTTTCAGAACAACAGCTGGCTTGTCAATAGACATGAAGTATGAATGTGAAGCTGGGTACATTTGCAGCGTTCTTGACAAGCTAGGATAAAGTGATAGCCACCTAGTACCGCTGTGAGTAATGTTTTTGGTACTCAATATCCACAAAGTCACAATGGTCTTTTCACTCTCTTTTGCGAACTTTGTAAACGCAACCACACATCAGTCACTCAGCTTCAAAATCATTTAGTCCTTTTTTGAAAAAGGGGTACTTCTGAAGAATTTATTTTTTTAACATTACCGACTAGCTATAATTACTAGAAAGTACTACACCAAGCTAAGTACAATACACTGGTCGTTGTTTCACGGTTCATCTGCAAAGCTTGTACAGTACCTATAATGGAATCAGAAGTCGGCGCTCTAATGCCAAAGTCATTGAGATACTGAAAAAAGGTTTTCCACTGTTATGTAACGACTAATGTGAAAGCATTCCCGCTTTTCCAGCCGAGAATTAACTCAACAAAAACATAGATTAATTGGACAACTTGCAGGCCCTCCCGTAAACGAAGCTACACCACCAGCTCGTATCCTGTTGCAGTTGAGTAGTGACAGCTTACTGTGTGTAATTACGATACATTATAGCCAGTGGCGTAACTGACGGATAACAGAGGGGCGAATTTCCCCCTTGGCAAGCTAATTGTAAAAACCGGTCTCCCACTTAACTTATATTTCGGCTTTAGCATTACATTGGTTTTCAGTAGTTTGTTGTTTTTGTGTGTTTGTCGGATTATTTCCCGGTGATTCAGGGTTTTAGTTTAGCCATCCACATCCGGATTCACCACCATTTCTCAAGCTTATTTATGATTGTTGGTTAGTGGACTCCGTAGAGTTGCCAGTGAGTCCCTCTTATCTAAGTTTACAACCCTGGATCAAACCTTTGATTACGCCGCTGATTATAGCTATGTAAAACAAGAAATGTAAAAAGGAGGATATTTTGACAGTTTTGAATGTTCCCGGAGATTATTTCATTTCTCATGAAAAAGTGTATATGTAGCCTACTCCAAAAACAGGAGGTATGGTAGCCCTACTTAACAATGCTACTCATATGCAATCTGTGCAAATCTGAGTAAGGCAGAAGCAAAATCTGCCAGTAACGACTAGAGACGTAAGCTAATGCGTTCTTCATGGCTTGACCTTGTATTCACTAAAATCTAGATTCAGATACCTGACCGACTTTCAGAAGGCAGTAAGTGTAATAGTTGTTTCGTCACAATATCAAATAATATACAAGTGAAATACAGCGGTCTGGATGAACGATAATTTAATAGCGTCTACAAACAAACTTTCCTCGCTAATAAAAATGATTGAGTGGCACGCACGTGTCGCAGATATGGCTAAACACATAAACAAGGTGGAGGGGGGGCTGGGCCCGGGCCCCTTGGGCCCACCCCTAAATTCGGCGCTGCGAAGTCGTATACACGAGGCAGCAAAACGCAATACTGCAGGCAAGATAAATTCGGATAAATTAACTGAAACCAATTCTAATGCTTTCACAAACCTTTTTCTACTGGGACAAGAAACAATCTGCTGACAGTAATATAATCCAGTTCCATCTCACGCTAAAATGCACGAAAGATCAATCTTCCCATTTCTGCAACTGTTTCGACCGCGGCCTGACAAAATTTCACGCAGGATCCAAGCAACCACTGGTGTGTGTCGTCATAAACAACTCTAGTTACTCGGCCGTCAATAACAACACAGCTTATCATACATTTGGTAAATATTGAATGCAGGCTAGAGGGTTTCTAGATTATCGTTTAAAATATTGCTGGCCGAAATCTATCTTCTATATATGTTAACCAAACGAACTTAAACGGGAAATTAAGAAAAAGGTTGGGGGCCAAACAGGGGACCAACCAAAAATCTGGGAGACCATGGCCCACCCAGGCCCCCCTTAGAATCGCCACTGTGTGGGAGCTATTTCGCATACGTAGTCAGTAATGAAGAGGAACGAACACTGAAACAAGACACCAGTAACTATTGCATTTGGTCATCGTCATGCAGAAGCGTTACATAATTTGAGAAAAATGAAGATTTGTAAGTTGACAGTTGGTGTGATCGGATAAAATGTTGGATGAAGATGCGCATCGTTTAACAAAAGCCTAGAAACTATTTCTAATCAGGCATCAAATGTTCTGCCGAAACAGATAACTTGATGTGGGCGAACACTTCCGTTCCTTGGGATGTATTGCAAAATTCGATAGACGTTATTGTAGGCAACGCGGAGATATTTAATATTAGCCTGCGTGTAATTGCACCACAATTAGCAGGTACCAAGACATGACGATGCTCTTCTGAGTGACGCAATCCGTTACAAGCTAACTGTGATCTAATCTTTGCTGAAGGCTCCTTTTGCGAGACTTAGTTTGCTGCTCTTTATACTGTGAAGTTCGATGCATTACCTGTATGGCGCTACCCAACTTTTTGCGCAGATGTGAGCAACTTTGCGATTCGCAGCATTTTGGGTATGGCTGCTCCCAACTGTGTTCTTGCAGTTCTGGTGTATCATGCGACCCTGTTTCTGGGTCTTGTTTGTGCAGTGCAGGAACCACTGGCAGTAACTGCGAATTGAGTAAGTGTTTTGCATGTACCTGAAGCAATTTTTTTTCAAATCACAGTTGTAAGTCCTGACCAAGAATGAAACATGAAGTAACACTGAGAAGGGCGCAAATTTAAGGATATCTCTGCATAAATTACAACAATGTTGTAGTGGTCTGATGATCACGAACCAGGGTTTTGTAACCAGTGATTATAGAAAAGAGCATTGTAATGTGATAAATTAGTTGCAATCCTCAAAATTTGTCCAATAAACGCCGCTCTTCATATCTTTACACGCTTCCTTGTTTGTGCAGCAAACATGTTTTTCTGACGAAACTGCCGCCTTTTCCATCCAGGATTCACGCTTGGTTCTTAATCCTATCCTTTGCAAGTTGCATAGCTTTGTTGAACAGTAGGACTACTTACTGCCAAACAAACAGCGATTTTTGGTCTGATAAGAATGTGCGCTGCACGTTAGGATACACGAACTATCATTCGCGCTGCAAGAATTTTTGAAAACAGACAATGCTATTTCTTGCCTTTGTTTCAATGAAATAAAAATAAAACTGCCACTTTACATATTCTGCAACAGTTTGCAGCGCCCAACGTTGTTTATTTCCATTTGAAAAAAACTTATTTACCCAAGAATAATTTTTAGGTTAGTTGTTCTTGTAACATTATTTACAACCCGGTAAAAAATTAAGCAACGTGCCAATGTCACTGAACTAATATTTTCTTTGACGACAGAACCAGCTATAGGTTAACTGCGGCTAACTGCAAGACAGAAAACGTAGCAAAAAAAGAAGAAATGTTCAGAAGGGCGTGATAATGAAATTTGGATTTTGAAAATTATGAGTTCAAGTAGACTATTTTATGTCAATATTTGTTTACTCCAGCTTGTGAAGCCGGCTTCTGGGGACCTGGCTGTGTTTATCAGTGCTCTGATACTTGTTCAATCAGTTCTCTATGTGACATTGCCACCGGAGTATGTCTATGTCCGCCGGGACTGAACGGGAAATTCTGCAACATTAGTAAGTGTCTATCAATAATATTCGGAAACGAAACGTTTTAGCGTTTCCCCAACGTCTTCATTTTTTAATTGAAAATTTAATGCGATATTTATAGTGATACAAAAACATCGCAGTACGAAGTTTTTATTATAAGTACGCAAACAAACACGAGGAGCAATTAAATCTTTGTGTAAAAATTATTGAAAGTAAGTTGTTTAAAAGCATTTTGATGCTCTGCTTCCTAAGCGCATGAGGTGAATAACGCAAGCTGGCCCATGAAAATCAGTTACTTCAATGGCAGCAATTATCTTCGACATAAATCAACTTTTTGAAATCATATTCGCCGTAGTTAATCCTAGAAGTTAAAGCCTACTTTAGCTAAATATCTCAAACGTGTGAAAAAGTGTACACCATCCATGTGCCCCACTCACTTGGCAAGCGAAATCTTCAAGAATTTCTGTGAAGCTATGGCCTATACACGCAATCGACGTCATAGAGAAAGAGAATCATACGCAGGTTAAAAAAACGGCTACAAAGTTTTTTCGACATACAGAGATTTAAACTTTTCTTTGAAAATATTCAATCCTAACTTTTGAACTTATCCGTTATTTTTCATAGGTTGCACCTCTGGAAAATGGGGACCAGAATGCGCTGAAACGTGCCCATCGAAGTGTCCTGCAGCCTGCGACACTCAAGACGGCGTCTGTTTCTGTGGATCGATTAGTGCTTCGTGCAAGAATGGTGGTACCTGCAAATCGGTAAGTTTGGTCTTTTGCGTTTGATAAAAAGGATTTTGGAGGGTTGTTTGCAGGCTTGTTCATTTCTTCTATTCTGTGCCATGACAACCTGTAACGGTCCTGTCCCATGTGATTGCCACGAGACTACTAATACGAAGTGTATTATATCATGTGCATGTCTAATGTTTAGACCAGTGTTTCTTAACCGGGGGGGACGCTCCTCCATAGGGACGTCAATAAACTTCCAGGGGGGCACTAGCTCTTACGCACTCTACAGCATGGACAAATCGATCAATTAATTTACAAATAAATGCAGTTGATTTTACAACTTACTTAATGTCAGGGGTGCTTGAAACAATGGGCAATTACTTAAGAGAGGCGTGTTAGAGGAAAGGTTAAGAACCACTGGTCTAGACTCTACAGAGCCGTTTCAGATACACCCAAAATTTCCATTAGTGAATCCAAATAAAATGGGACGATTCTTATTTAGTCGTTACACATAAAAGGCCCAACGACCTTTCAGGATCTCCGAAGGCCTCGCATCACACCAACCTGGCACTGAGCCCGTCTACGTGTAATACATATACTATGCATGCTGTAAACATATACTGTAATAATGAAATTCAACTGCAGAAAATTCCTGCTTTTTTACGAAAAATTACTAACGATGGGACATGGGACAAATTTCAAGTCCACAGTCTCATTCCCATGAACAAGACTGGTTATTTGAGTTGCATACCCAAAATTGCAGGGAAAATGCCACTGTTTACCTGGATTTGGAGGAAGTGATTGTACATCCCAAGTTGAAGAAGTCAAAAGTGGCGGATAAAGCTCAGGTGCAATCGCTGCAGGTACAAAGTGTTGTAACTGTGTCTCTGCTTTTGCCTCTGCAGTCATTTTTTGCACATGGCCGAGAGAGACTGTGCCGCTACCACCAGAGATAGTGCTCATCTCAAAATTTTGTAGTAGTTTGTTTTTCTGTTCGTTCACGAAGCTAATTTTTAACGTGGGATGATTGCAGCTGCAATTTTCTTTTTGTGAGCTTTTTTATGACCCAGAGACTAATCTTGGTGTGATGTAACGCTTCAGCACTTTCAAACCCAAGATTTTTCCCAAAACGTAGAAATCGTAGATGTAACCTCCGAGCACAAAATATTAGGCAGATAACCAGGTACATACCAAACTTTCCAGGGCGGCACCCTGAGTTGAAGCAGCGGGTTTTTCCTAAAAGCATGCCGTGAACTATAGGGCCACAAACTAGGGTTTACGAATCAAGTGTTTTCCTCCTTACCAGCTTTATCAAAATGCAAAAATATTTGAATTCTGGACATAGCTTTTGATTTTTCCGGTCTTCTGAAAACTCCAAATATTACTGTTCGAAATTTCAATTCCTCATAAATTCCTGTTAGCAGAGAACCTGATATTATCAAGATCAAACTTTGCTAGTTATGAAAAAGACAATTCAAGCCGGTGAATTTTTTTAAGTAACACTGAAAGATTTGTATTTCAAAGAGGATGGCTGGAGGATTGAGTAATCTCGCTGGTGTACAACCGCTATGTCACGACTACACGACGAACATGACTAGAAATGTGCACAAATTTAAGATTGGTTTATCGCTTCTATTCGTTTACAAGAGGGAGTATTTTGATATGTGAACTAAAAACTTTGCATTTACAGAAGACCACATTTTGTTCAATACCTAAGGAATCTTTGGATGAACAAAAATCTTTGACTAGAAATAAATACACGTCATCAGAGCTGTTTTCAAAGATGTTTTTATATAAACAGACCAAAATTGTTTTGAAATTAAAATGTGCAAACGCAAAAAAGTTACTGCCTATCCAAACTATAAAGGTTTTGAGCATTTGCGTGGCAGTTGCAGGTATGCCCACTTTTGTAAATTTTACCATGTAGGGCGCACTCAACCTTACGGTTGCACAATTTCCGGATCGGATGAACGTCTGAAGAAGACAAATATGTGTCAGTACAGTCAGTGATCCAAAAACATTTTGAAACACCTTCGCGCTTCGATGGACTTGAAAGCAGTGGTGTAGGAGCAGGGCCGGCCCTAGCAAGTGCGGGGCCCAATGCAAGACCTAGGCGCGGGGCACCTCTGAGTAGTGATTTTATGACGTCATCGTGTTCAGTCAACCGTGTTACGATAGTGGTAGAGCGCAGATATACAGTAAAACACTAACACGAGAATTGAGCACGTTTGCTAACGTTCGAGAGGAAATTCGCTGGTTTTGACGAGAGCGTTCTTTATTAACAATGCAATTTATATGGCGTTTCTACTGAATTCTCAAGCGCAAGGTGTGTCTGGCAAAAATGAACAATCTACCCAAACACCACGGCGCGGGGTCCCAGAGGCGCGGGGCCCATTGCAGCTGCATCGGTTGCATCGGCTTAAGGCCGGCCCTGTGTAGGAGCCGGGGGTACAGGGGTGCAAGCGTACCTCCAAAAGTATTGATTTGTCCAAAATTTGGACAAAATCTCAAAAAATTTGGGCAAAGAATCTTAGACAATATCAATGAAATTATAGTTCTTTGTTACTGAGTGTATAAACAGAGCCGTATCAGCCGCCCTCCACACCCCAATTGGGGGGGAAAGCTGTCACAAGGGGCCCGAAATTCAGTCCCGTCGCCACAGACGGACTTTTGTGGGCTTGACCCCGAAACAAAGCTTCAACTTCTCAAATTGAAATATGAAACTCTAGAAATCAACAAATTTTGTATCAATCCGTATTCTATTCTGTCCTGTAATTTATAGGCAGAGGAGTACCCTACCTGCCGCTGTAACCTAGAATAACATCGCCTGATCATTTTTGACACATTTGTGAGGTAATTAACATATTTGAGGCTTGAGCGTAAAGCGCCAGCATTCGTTGCTTGGAGTGTTGAACCTAAAGTTAGCCTACATGCCTAGTTGTAGGCTATACGTCCAGAAGTCAGACTTCCCCTTGATCAACGTATTTTGTGTACTGATTGTTGTGAAAAAATGTATAATGGCTAGCCCAGACAGTCTTTTCGTATTCTGTACTACATAGAAGCAAGATATCTTCGATGCTTACGACCAAAGATACACATTTGCACAGCCTGCTGTTCAGACAGCCAGATGGAGATAGTGTAGTTAAAACTCAGAAGAGGTTATTTAACAACCACTGCTAACTTTGTCCCAGCAGTGTACTGCAGTTAGTGGATTATGGATGTTTAACCATGTTGCGTCCACGTAGGCCTTACTCTATACTTGTTAACATTTAGCCTATTTGAGATACAAAATGTGGTTCATCTAAACATGTGCCATGCACCAGGAGATTAACAAGTCTAGAAATCAGAAAGGTTTATGCATGCTTATTTCGGCCAGTTGGGCATGATTTTTAAGCAAAATTCACTTACGCTCATAGTAAAGTTTATCAGTTTGCGCTAATGAAAGAAAACGTTCATCGCCGCGCACTGCTTTGACCGCCGACCGGCCTCAGATTTGTTCCTTAGGTAACAGTGTTTTGATAACTGAACGATAGGCTTGATCCTGATTTCCTGCAATTTTTTTTAACATTTGCATTTCATTACAACATTTCTAAATAATCATCGTCAATTAAATGACAATGATTGTGACCCAATTCCTTGTGTTAAGCTTGTTCAAAAGTTTTTATTTTCAAACTACGAGCCTATCATGGGTACTTGCGGGAAAATATTTAAAAATTTTATAGTTAATTCGCACAATTTGCAAATGCTGCATTGTGACTTAAATATAAATTTTCAGAATGTGTAGCCTCCCCTGCACAAAAATGAAGCCTCCCAGTTGAAGACTTTCTGCCAACTGTTCTAACGAAATTGTGTCTGCAAGTGGACTAAAAACACAGTGAAATAAGAAAAAATAAAATAAAACTTATGTGGGTCACCAGTCACGTGATAAGAGGCAAGGACGAGCAAGTATATAAAAGGCGGAAAAGTCTAGATGTAATTTTGGAGAACCAGCCGCAAACATTACATGCTTAAATATCATAATGCATTTTAAAAAGGAAGTTTCATTATAGTCGTTTTCTAATCCCTCTGGGCTGTCACGAACCACAGTGAATGCTCAATGCTGCACTGGTGGCAAGGCAGTGCCAGCACCGCACGTGAAGCTTTGTCTTGCACCCATGCCTCAACGCCGAACACGAGGCTGAACAGGCCGCAAGTACCGTGTTTCAAGTCTTCGGCGTGACCCGACCAGGCTTTGAACCAAGCGCGCCATTCCAGTGGCACGCGCTCTATTCCACTAGGGCAATTATCAGGTCATAATTCATTTTAACTCCTGGAAAAGCAACGGACACCATTTCGCTCTTTGGAAATTTCTGCGCAACACGCGACTTGAGCTTCCATTCAACATAGATACCATAGTGTGTCTTACAAATTATTCTCGACACTTCGAAAATGACATTGAACACTGTAAAGATGTAAACTGGAAACGATTCTTTTCCCACCAAAATTTTTGATAGGTTTTTGCTACTATTTAACATATTCGGTTAAACGAAAGCCTTTTCATACAATATCTATTACTGTACTACAATACTCAGTGCCAGATGAGGCTTTTAGGGGCCCTGAGGCACAATTGGTCGGGGGCCCCCATCTTTTCAATAAAAACCAATGTCGCATGGTGTCGCCATAACAGGGGCGTAACGACGACGTGCAAGGGGGGCGCAATTCCCCGGGCGCCGAGTCACTGTGGGGGCGCCAAATCACTGCGGGGCCACCGAATAGGTGCGGGGGGCACCGAAAAGTCCCAACAATGTCACAAGTACTTTCTTCAATATGGTATATTTGCTTCCGAAAGACCTGTTTCGAACATGGGGGCGCCAAACTTGCTTCTTGCCCCGGGCGCTATTTAACCTCGTTACGCCCTTTCCCCATAATACTCGTGTTCATCGCGCGAAAAATATGCAACATCAAATGGAAAGGGTAGATATGCAATGCGAAAATGAAAACGTTTGATCATAAACTCAGGACAGGGGCGGATCCAGGGGGGCGATTGGGGCGATCCCCCCGTAAAACCTAGGAAAGTAAATATATTCACCATGATTTTGTACAATTCGCAAAGCAGCATTCGCGATTTCAGGCCATTTTGCCGTCCATTGTTTTGTCACAGCAGTGTTGTAAAGTATTCTTCATCTCTCATGGAGCAGTTTTAACCCGTAATGAGACTTGACTACCAAATATTACTGAAATCGACCCCCCCAACCTTAGTGGATGGATCCTCCCCTGACTCAGGAATGCGAAAAACTTCTGTTTTTCCTACCATGTTAGACACTCAAACTATAATAGTGCTCTTCGTGCTTTTTTGCAAGCAAATTCATGTATTAGCTTATCAAAAGTTTTGTTTCCGTAATAGTTCGCTCTCAGTACTCATCAGTGGCAAATGATTTAAACGTTGTTGGTGGTTGTGAAACGGTAACATCGGCATCGCTTTCAATTACGCAGCACACTGATTTGATAACTGCACTTGGACGTCATTTTGTCTTCGTTATACCGCACTTGTTCTTATCCAATGATGGCTTCTTAGTTCTTATGTTTGTTAGAGATTAAGCTTGTCTCAAACCATGTCAGCAGAAATGGCATCTTTTTCTTAATTTGCTCATATCGTTTTTCTTGCTCTGCTCTGAGTTTTCTTTTTAGCCGCTCCACTTTTGTATTTCCGCTGCGTTTGGCCGGACTTTACGATATCCGTAATCTTAGGTATGAGGCACACTGTTTTCCCACAACACTCAAGGACGACAACCTTCACTGCAAAGTTAGCCTTTCTAACTGATGTGGCTGGACTACCATCCTAACATGCTTTTTGCCCTGCTCTTTTCCTCTGTGTCATGAATAAGATCCCATACCGTTCTTCTATGTCCCAAGCTCCTGTAATTTGTTTTTTCCTGTTGCAAGCATAGTCTGTATATTGCAAGGGCCCCCAAATACTTTTTGGAGCGACCCTAAAAATGGTTCTAAATTCTCGCGACCCAAACATTTGGTGAGCATATAATTTTGTAGAAAAAACTATATAATTAAACATAAATTTTAGGGCTAGGCATACTATTGGCAGTAGCAATTTTCGTGCACAAAATTGTGTGAAACTTAGCACATAAAACAGTAGGCCTAAATGGTCGCATTTATTCTGTCTAATGAAAATGTAAATTTAAATTATTTCGTGACACGAGTGGAAGGTCTCGCAACCCAAATTTGGGTCGCGACCCGTTATTTGCGGCCATAGTATATTGCAATGAACGTTGGGCAACAATCGTAGTGGGTAGGCAGGCTATAACTGTATTGAATGCCAGCTTTCATGTTGGGGGCCCCTTGACTGCAGGGCCCTGAGGCCTGTGCCTCACGGGCCTTATAGCCAGTGCCGGATTAAGGTAGCGCGGGGCCTGTGCCATTTCAAGAGCGCGGGGCCCTAAGTTAAAAAAAACACCTCGACACCTGCTAAATCATATGGGTGGCATCCGTGTTACTAGCTTTACTCTCTGCATGCTCTCTCCAGTTCGCATCGTGACATGACAGTCTGAGTGTATGATATCGTGCTGAGCGCCAGAGTTGCCAGAAGGTTGTGACCTAAATCTGCTAAATGCTGTCACAAACAACTACTAGATTCTGTCAAAAGTCTTGTCGCAAATTTTCAGCTAAAATATGCTGAACGCTGTGAAATTCTGTTAAAAAATTGTTATTTTTAAGATGATTAAAATAAACCTATGAAGTTATGCAAGATATCAATGTTTCGTCTTGCACTCGCTCTCAGTGACCACGGTCTGAAAATGCCGGTCGTGGCCAACACACTTTTCGGCCCACAATTTTCTTTCAGTCTACATTTTGAGCAGCGTAACTGCAGCTTACCTCGATTTTTGTATGACACACAGTTCTTGACGATCTCTTTCAAATGGCTGCATGATTTTATGCAGCAGAACTATGCTAATGGATAAAAAATCTGAGCATAGCTTTAGCCCTACAACTTTCTAAGGCTGGTCTTAGTAACTTAAAATTGTGTGTTACAATAGGGATCATGCAAAAAGTTCTTTAGTCTTATCTGAGTGCTGTTGCTGTGCCAGTTATGCCTTCTAAACTCACAATTTTTCATTATGATTGCATTTTGCAAACTTCGCAAAAGGTTTTTCTTGAATCAGCAGGATAGGCAGCAGGCATTGAGCCAAATTTTAAGTTCTGAATCTTGCAACAATCTAAGTCGAAACTTTTGGTAGCTTTCGTTTACAAGGAGTTTTTTTACCAGACATTACTACTTACTAGCGTAACTGAACCACGTGGAAATGCCTTGCCTTGGGATAAAAACACATTCTACCAATGTTGTCTTTTACCCTAGACACTCACTAAGCACACAAGCAAATCATTTAGACTTTACAAAGCCATCTAATCACTTGTTATTATGTTTACCATCATCTGCTTGAAGCAACTTCCTTGCAT
>JGI24022J15233_10004560_pt1 | contig 14351 bp, 7 predicted proteins | sample Ectturendosymbi2_FD_15233 | JGI IMG/M metagenome (IMG submission 15233) | reverse complement strand
TAGATTAAGCATGTAATATCATGATTCGTTAATTTCGAAAAAGAATTGCGGACGTTCGGACACTATAGCAGTATTTTGTAAAGTTGTGGTTACGTGATATTAAAAATGATATTAAACGGCCCCATCTGGATTTTTTAGGGGGGTCCCAACAGCCTTTCACACGGCTCTGCAAGAGCTTTTTTACTAATCAAGTCTGATCCCAATTTAGAAATCGCCCATTCCATAGACGTTTAAGGCAATATAGCACATATATACCAAAGAGATGAAACAAATTTTTGCAAATCGTGTAATACGTTCCATGAGCTCACATGCTTTTCAACTTACAAGAACATGTCGTTCTCCTTCCACTCCATGCTCTGTCAGATCTGCATTTTCTTTGGGCACTTCCGGACATTGAAAAGCCTTCCTGCAAACAAAATTGTCAAAATTTAAATCTTTTTTAAACCGTGTTGAGTGTTTCCCACGTCATAACATTTGCTAGCGTATACGTAAAATGTCAGTTCGCATTTCCGGTGCTTGGGCAATGATTGTTAAAGGCGCGATGGACCGATCTAAACTTTTCAGACGCTTGAGGACTATCAAAATTAATAAAGTTTGAAACAATAAGGCAAATTCGTATGGCACATATAATCTATGGCAAAGATAAGGCTACAGTGCTTGTTCCCTGTAAGTGATGTTTTAAAGAAGCATAAAGTCTTTTGCAATGATAGTTAAATTCTTGTTCAAACAAATTGAAACAAGACATTTTTTAAACAACAAATGGGTAAAAGTATTACGTCATGAAATTTGAAAGCGGTTTCGAAAAAGCCCACGGAAATTTCAAAGAAACTTAACCCAACTTTAGCGAGTTACAGACCGGTTCGTTCCTGGAGGTTTCCCCTGTCTCCCAACCTTCTATTGCTAAGACAAATATCCTTAAAACCATTTAATTAATGCCACATTATCTCAATGTAGCTGAGAAAGAAGGTTGAAAATGGACAAAGTGAAAATTCCGAAATCTCCCACTTTTATTCATTGTTTGACTTTTACTTTTTTCACTAAATTCAACTGCCTCTGTCACGTGCTCCTACGTGGAACCATTGTCTCATGTGATGTTTTGAAACATTGCTTCAGCTGTCCCATTTTTAATCAGCCAGATATAAAAACGTCACGCTGATCACTTGTGACCTCGCCATCGACTTACATTGCATTGAAAAGTGCAAACTGATTTGAAACTGTTGCCGTCACACTTCATCACACCGTTCGGTAGACCGGGTAAGACCGTACACGTAATAATCGCACACGTGACTTCCAACCCACTCCATGCATGATTGAGCTGGCATGTTCGGACTTCAGATCCGACAAGCTCGTATCCAGGCTGAATGAAAAATATTACTATCATAGAAACTTTTTTAAATACTTCAGGAAACAGAAGGTGTTGAAGTGTTGATTCTATTTTGAATGTTTATCTTTTCAGCTCGATATGCTCCACGTACGCAAAAATGTTTCACGTGGAAGCTATACATAACCACAATAAAACTCTTAACAAAAACGGCAATTTGAATACGAACACTGAAAATGTTGCAATATATTTTGTAGAGACATCAAATGTTTACAAATTTTAGTTCCTTTTTTAACAAATTCTGCCCTATTTTTCAAACGTTCATAGCTTAGGTGGATGTTCAACCTTCGCTACATGTTTTCCACGGTATGTTGTTTGTCCAGAAAAAGCAAAAATATCCACTGGGTATACCAGTATATTCACACACTATCTCCACTGTGTTCTGTTAAAGAGCAGCATTGTGTAGTTTACGGTAGTTTTAAAAGGTTTTTATTTAAGTGGAATGAATGTGTCTGTAACACGATTTTTCTCAAAAGTTTTTATTGCACATATGAAGTAAAACATTACGAGCTGCATGTTTTTTCAACAGCTAGAGCAATTGCTTAATATTTTTACCCAAACTATATTGATCTAAGCGTGTGGTACAAGTCCAGCTTGAAAGCAGCACTTACATCACAACGGAAGATACAGTCGGAACGAAACTGGCTGCCATCCACGCATGCCACTGCACCATTGGCCGGTTGGCGAAGGGCTGGACACGCAATCACTGCGAAAAACGCATGAGTTCAAACAATTCACGCTTATGATTGCAAGCTTTTTCCCGAAAAAGTTGATTAGAAGTGAAATCCAGGGGGTTGCAGTTATCTTGTATTTCGTGCGGGTTTTTTTCACATCACCACGCTATTATCCAAACAATGTAAAACATGCTACAAGCAGTCCGCTGCATAATCTTAAAACATGTGCTAACTGTTTCATAAGGGCACCGAGATATTATATGGTGCCAAGATTGGTTTCTAGTGATCAATCTGCTCTGCGTATTCTGCTTTTTATGAAATGCTGTGAAAACAACTCACTGGTTTTATAGGTTATTTTTAATTAAAAACTTGGACTTTGAACAGCAAGAAAGCTTAATGTGGAGTGCTGCATGGAATTTCCAAACTTTCAGTTTTTGAATTTAAATTTGTCTCGTATTTTAACAGGGTCAATTATTATTTGATGCATTTAACCAAGATACTGTATTATCATTATCTTGCAATGCACTATGCATAAACTACCAAACACTCACAGTCGCATCTAGTTTCGACACCAGACCATTGCTTGTCCAACTGACAAACTCTAGACGAACTTCCTTTTTGTCGGTAACCGTCCTGCAAATAATGAAACGCCGTTTGAGCAAGACAAAGTTTTTTACTCATTTCGATCACAGCTCTGCATTGCTGAAAAAGCAGTCTACTCACATTATCCTTCCTGTATGCGTCTTTCGAATCTAGCTAGCAAATCAGACAACCCAGATTAGGCACTCGAAATTATCTGATTTGCGCGAGCAGCACAATAAAACCATTGAATCTGATTGCCACTTCAGGGTTTGTTTCACGCAGTGATCACTGTTTGTATAAATTCTCTCGTCCCGTTTCTAAACACTAAATATTTAAAACTCTTTGAAACTAGTCCCGCAGTACCGGATGTACTGCGTTACAAACAGTACACTTTTGAGTTATACAGTGCTCTTACGTGATAACAAACTCTGGTCAACAACATTTTGGTATCAGGAAAAATATCATCTGAACTACTGGGATGATTCCAGTTCTCTGCTTTTGAATCTAAAATCAGAATTTCCTGGTCTTGTAAGTTTCCAAGATATTGCATTTACTTAAAGCTAAACAAATAACTTGATGCCAAGAAGGTCGTGTAATAAGAGTGGCTGCAAACTCAAAAAGATTGGGAACTACTGCTCTAGGGCAGCGCTCTTCAACCGGTGTGCGCGGTGCACCCTAGGGTGCACCAAAATATGCGTGGGGTACACCACTAAGAAAGGGTTCACAAAGGTGCATCACAAACTTGTCACACTAAACATAATTTTTACAAAAACTTTCTGTTAGCAAAAATTAACCATTGACCAACCAATGACTTTCAGGATTTAACCGAGACTTTGCACAATCTAAACTGTGGTGCATGAGCATCACAACATGTCAAGCTAATTGTAATTAGATTTGTGATTCATAAGCAACAGACAATGAGCCATTATCAACTGAATTATGTAGCTGAGTTACTGAATTAGGGGTCTTGCTTATTTAGACCCGGTGTCAAGCGAAATTTCTGACCTCTGCGAAATTTCTGACCTGTTGTTATTTCTGAGTTATTTTGCTTCTCAAAATAAAGAAATAAAGTCTGGCAATTACTTTTTTGATCTGTGTTGTGTAAATTAAAACAGTTTGGTTAGATGTCAGGTACCCACAACAAGCTATAGCACGGGAAAAACTTTAACCACTGAAAATTTTCGGACTTTGTCGTTGACCTCAATTATTTTTATTTTTCTCACCCTAACCCAAACCATAACCTGACACATTTACCTAAACACGAATTCCCAAGCCCTAATAATCAGTTTTATCACCGTATTTATTATGCAGAATATTACTCTGGGCATGCGCACATGATGTGAAGTCAGAAATTTCGCAAGTCAGAAGTTTCGCTTGACACCGGGCACTAAAAGACATGGGCACAATTAGTTGGGGGACACGGGGAAATGTCAGTAAATAGGGTGCATGAGTTTAAGCGTTTAAGTAAATAGGGTGCATGAGTTCGTCAAAATATCTTTAAGGGTGCACCGTAACAAAAAAGGTTGAAGAGCACTGCTCTAGGGGTTAGTTCTATGCAAAATCCACAGCGTTCGTACGTCGCATGCGAAAGCACATTCGGATTGGTAGTTGTTTTCTTTCGTGCATTCCATTGTTCCATGTTCCGGTGCACTCAACTCATCGCACGTAATCACTAAAATCAACAAGCGCAATTCAAGGTCTTGCCAGCAGTCAAGAAAAACACAAAGCTTTTGGAGTAAAAGTGACGAAAGTGATGTTTCTGCAACATTTGTTCAGCAACTACAATAAGTCCCAAACATAGCACCATGCGCTGCGGTGCGACAGACGAAGGCATATGCAATGCAAACGATTCTTTCGATTAAAAATGCTCTTTTCACTTTTAAGTCCTTATAATGTAACACTTTTATGTCTGGCTGGGAGAAGCTAATTTATCACAACCAAAAACTCTAGGTGTTGCGAACGCGGTAACTGCAGTTGAATCTGGGCATGAAATCTTTAAAAAGCTCTCTTCTGAAGATTGTGTGTCCTCAGCAAGGTTTGCATTTACAGTATTTCCAAGCTTGTTTTTCAAGCGTTGGATTTAAGGTAAAAAAACTAGAATATTCGTTCATATGATTGGATACGTTGCAATTACAACATTTCGTTTTGCTTGGGTCATCTGTTTCAGTATGCAGAATCATGGCAATTGAAAATATGCTCAATGATTAATGAAACACGAATGGCAAGAGTTTTCTAATTGAAATGTAACGCGTCGTATATTTCCCATAAAAAACTTCTGTCTCATTCACGATACTAACATTTGCAGCAACGTACCGTAAAGGCACGAAAATTTTAACAACAGTTTTCCGTTGCAACCAAAGTTTGCCGAAATGCGCAACTTCCAAAACGTTAAGACAACAGAACTTAACAACACAATTCCGGGAAAGTTTGTCCTTGTACAATCTAGTAAAGATGAGGAGTTAGGGAAACAAGCTTCTCACATTTGCAAGATGTAAGAAGTCCGGACCATTGACCAGTCTCTCGGCAATTCCTGGCTGGGCTGCCGATAAGCTCGAAGCCAATGTTGCAAGAAAAACGACAGTCAGATTCAAACTGTTCTCCGTCTGAGCACCTGAATCCGAACAAAATGTGATAACAAACAGTTGAGATGCTGTGTTGTGTACAGTTATTTTACGGTCCAGCAAATTTTGCGACTTCGTGTTGCCCTTTACAAATACGACAGGTTTACGACATAAACATAGACGGTGTCCCATAAATATAGAATCCACAAATCTTTCTATAAAACTGTCGAGTGCAATTTTTCTTTTCTTGTTTTGGGATATACAAGTGGAGTTTGCGCTTGGAATATTAGAACAACAGTCTTCCCCAACATGTCTTGTCAACCAAGGAAAAGACATTTTGCGTGGAGGCCTATTTCGTCAACAAATCATACACTGTAGCGCAAGCAAAGTTTCTGAAAGATTTCAATGTTGTCATGCATCATGCTCGATCAAAAAGAAAAATTTTTGACTGGGTTCAGAAGTTCAGAGAGAATGGGACTGTGCAAAATCTTAATTTTGCTGGATTTTCCAAACCTTTGTAGGATTTTATCAAAACTTCATGTGTTCTGTTTTCTGGGGATTACCCTGGTAGTTAGGGATCTGGGAGGTGCTACGTTTGTAAGCGAAAGGATAGTAATGTACAGAGCAAATTAAGGTATGATTATACCCATTACCGTTTGGTACCGTTTGCAGGCACAGGAAGTACATCGCATGTCACTACATCGCACGAAGGTGATCTAGTCGACCAGGTACCGTCTGCCTGACAAGTTTGAACTGTCGATCCAGTCAGCCGATAACCAACCTGAAAGCAGCAGGCGACGATCTTATAAGACAGAGGATGAAAGGAATTTTTTAATATTCCGTCATCAATCACCAGATACAGGTTTATTTTCGCGCGCTATCTGACTTTGAGAAAAGGAGTAAGATTCGAAGGGTAGTGTTGCAATTGATAAAGCATTGAGAAATGTTCCTGAAACAAACAAACAAATGCGCACCTCACAAACGTATTCACAGATTGAGCCAAATCGGTCCTCGTTTGTGCACTTCTTTCTTCCATGGCTTGGTGCGTGAACATCCGGGCATTTCACCACTAATAATTAGAGGAAGCATGATAAGCAACAAATAGCAACTGGAGCAGGCAAAAATTAACTAAATTGTGGTAGCACTTTTGGATTTCAACTGATATTTTCCTGAAACTTAGCATTTGAACTTAGCATCATGACTGATAATAATTATTTGTTGAAAAACGGCAAAGCGACAGGTTTATTAGTTTTGAGCGTCACCTTGAGGAGCAAATCTGCTGTTGATAGATTAACCCAATGATGATTCAGCCATTGGGGGTTTCTTGCATCAGAAAGTCTGAGTTAAGTTTTGAAAAAAAGAAGACAGACAACAATCGTCGTTTTCTGCCGATCAATACAAGAACCATTATTTATTTCGTACCAGTGCAAGAAGCTGTAACTCCTGTCCACGACCTGCTTTCGGTGCATACGCGCGTGTTACTTCCTGAGAGTTCGTGGCCGTCCTGCAAAGATTGTATTAAACAACTTATAGTTTCTGTGAATAAGCAACAATAGCAAGTGAAAGTGGTGGTAAATGCGAATTTATTGCAAATCCTGGAAATTATTGGTTGCAGTAACTTTCGAAGAGAGCACAGACCAAGTGCTTCAACATGAACTAACAGGAGGTATACACTGATGTGGTTTTATTTTTATGGAAAAACTAGATTATGATTGAATCAATGTTGGAGCTCAATAGGTATGTGATTTAAACTAATGGCGCTAATTTGGTTTAAGAGTGGTTGTTGAAAGTGGACACTAGCAGAGGTGTCGTTACTCTTAGTTAACCGTGAATCCAACATCAAAGCTCAAGCTATCCATGTCTTCAGAAAATGTTCGAATGCCTGAGCGCATAATGACGTTAAGTATTTCAGACATTACTGATGGCTGACCTTCAATGAGATTCAGCTGCACGATATGTTGTTCTCTGTATTTATATTTGCAAAAAGTTTCGTCTGAAAACATCACATAGATTTGAATAGAATATAAGACTCACCTCGCACGAAAAAGAACACATGGAAGTGAAGATATCTCCGTTCGTGCAATCGATCTCGCCATGTTCCGGAGCAATTAAGTTTCCACAGTGTATCACTGCAACATCACAGTGTTATCAAAAATACTTTACATCAAGCAGATGGCTTGCTTTCGTTGCAGACACTCAAGCTCTGAACGTTGCAACTGATTAAACTGTACATATAGCTTACATACAGAAATGTGCGCGCATCAACATCAGGAGAAAGTATGTTTAAGTTACGGAAAATTTCCATGAATGCGCTCGTAATCAGGATAAAATCATGTAACAATATCCAATAGTCCATGAGATTCGGTCCCGACGCTTGACAAGAGCATTACTTTAGTTTGCAAAAAAGCTGTGACTGTTATATACGTCTTCGTGTGATTATGCGTTTACAAAATGTTAATCATATGCTTTGCTGATAACATGTGTTTGTGCTGCTGTGGTTTGTTTCACGCGGTGAGCACTGTTTAGCGTTTACGACAAAACTATTAAGTCCAAGACTCTTTTTCCTGTTCACGCTGTAAGTCTAACAGTGAAAGAAATTGTTGCTTGACCTGGTAAACTTTGGCAGCTTGCACGACAATCAAAATTAAAGAAATACATGTTGCGGCTTTACGTGACGTTTGTTGTGAATTGCCTTGTCGCGCGTTACATTGGAATGCGTGGAAAGCATTCTTTTAAAGGTCCTCGGTCGCAAAGAGTTGACATCGCGCGTCGCAAACTTGAGGCGGCTTGCTGGCTCGGGCTGGGGCAACAACGTTGCCTACAGCCACCTTAGCCCTGGTCAATTCAACAGCTGGATACTGCGCTCCTGCTTGGTGCCACAGTGCTCACACTCGCCTCATTGACCTTGTCATCAACTACCCCTTGAGAACCATGACTGGATGCCTGTGTCCTACACCAGCAGACAATCTTCATATCCTCGTGGGCATCCAACCCGCTGAACTTCGTCGCAAAGGAGCTACACTGTCTCTAGTACGCCGCACCATGGAGCTTGGACACCTACTCCACTCAGAGATCACCTGTTAACCGAGTGGGAATGCAAGGCATCTCAAACAGAGACACCCATTTTTACCCGCCGCACTCACCAATTCGGACGACAATAACAGACAACTCATTAATTCATCGGACGACAATAACAGAAGTGCGGCGCGAGAATGAGATAAATGCTGAAAAGAATTCAAACCTTAGCGGGTTAACTCAAAATCTGATGCATTCTGGCCATTTTTTTCCTCAACCTTTTGCGAGAAAAGATGTAATTTTGTAGCTGGGCAGAGTCGGCTTATTGTTCACTCATAACGTCTTGTAAACTATATTCGCTGAAAGCTTGAATGGCAATGCTCGCATTCTACTTTACTGATACGGTTTGCAGTTTGTCAGGTTGTTTTTGTTTGTTCTAAACCTCGGTTTACGCACTAATTTTCATAAAATTCTACTGCAAATCAAGTGAAATAATGGCAGAACCCAGATTATAGAGAAACGTTGCTCTGTTACACTCTATTGCCTAAAAGCATAACAGAGGTGCATCAGAGATGGTCTGCATATTCGCGTTTGATTGCAATAGATGTGCATGCAGTTGTTGAATGACTCATTTAAGTTTGATTGCAAGTGTTTCGTTGTTTGTAAAACACTCAAAATCAGGGTAGTGACACGTTGCAAAACACACAACAGTACAACAGTATGCAGGTACTGATACTTGCGGAAAGAATAGGCCAACCTGCAGCTACTTAAACCTTTGCCCATTTTACGATATCCGTTTTATGAAACTATCCACATTTTTATCTTTTTCTGTTAGCATCGCGATGAGTAAAGCACAGCAGTTGAGAATCAGCGATTATTTGGATTTCGCCAAAGTCGTCAAGTTGCAATTATCAAAGGAGATTTTGCTGCAGGTCTTGAAGTTTGCAAAAGTACTTTAAAAAAGAAATTTCTACGATATTATTAGTTTGACCCACGAAAAAAGATCTCAAGGAGATGCTTCATTGCTCTTTCAGCAACTGCATCCAAAACGAACTTTTCATAATATTAGGAACAATTTCGAGAATCTTCAAATCTGCAGATTTTGAGAATGCTTTGAATTTACGCCTACGACAAAAACATTATACGACTGTTTGGAAAGTCAGAAAATCAGTTTGAGCCTTGCCACGCAAGGGTTTCAGTATGCATACAGTCCGTGGGACCTTAATGATTCCCCGACCAAAATGTTGTGTTTTTTGGGAAGAAAAACGGATCTACAAAAGCGAAGAATTTTTCAGGTGGCGTTAATTACCAGACGCACATGCAGCCGTTGCCACAGGACCTGACGTTAGAAGTCGGAAGGTGCAATGGTCAATGCAAAGTTGAACTTGAAATTTTTCTGGTGAACACGAATGCCACGATAACAAGGTGCACAGTTTCACTTCTGCAAAAACATTCCCAGCACTTGTTTGACACTCCTATAAGTTGTTTGAGTTTGTTTGTTCAGGGTAAGGAAAAGCATGCATAACTTTATCGCGGGCAGTTGATTGCCGGTAAAAATCGTCTAAAAATTACTAATCACGCGCATTCGCATAAATGTTGCTTACACTGGCAGAACGAATCGACCCCCGACCAGTCGCCTGTCTCGCGGCAGATCCTCGACACGCTTCCTACAAGCTCAAAGCCGGTGTCACAGAGAAAGCGACAAGTAGAATCAAAGTTGTTTCCATCTTGGCATCTGTGTAATGAAAAATCCCTTTTAGGACGAAACCAATATTTCCTTACTTCACGTTGTGTCTTGCGAGCAACAGTAAAGCAAAAGCATTTGTTTCAGATTCAAGCGAGTTAGGGTGTTAATGACTTGCTTGCAATCACCCTTCCGGGACGTGAGTGGACGATAATCACAATTGAAAACAGGGAAAAGCTTTTCAGTGGTGGATCCAGGAAGTTGGGGGCCTGAGGCGAAAATTTTGAGGACGTCCATTTAACAGAAATAAGCACTGAGACTACTTGAAAAATTACAGCAAACATGAACGTACATGCATCGCACGATATGTATATTGTGTATTCTACTATTTAAAACCACTCTTGTATAGAGTATTAGTAACCTAAATAACAAAACCCTTCCAAAAATTCTGGCAACACTCAGTTTTCTTCGACAATTTGCTGGTCAACACAATCCTACTTTCCATTCCACGTTTCAAAATGATTCACATAAAGTATAGGTCTCTGGTAGAATTACTGTCAATTGAAAACGTAAAAACTAGTGTTGACAAAAAAGCAAGTTTCGAAAAATTAAATCCATGCAGCTTATATTGGTAGCCTTATAATAGGAAAAATCATCTAGCTACAGCATTTCAATTTTTGTAATTTTATTCTTTGGATGCCCCCTGCCTTGGATGCCCGGGGCCGTCATCCGGTTCGCCGCCCACTTTAGTGTGGCAGATGTATGGGCTACTAATAAACCTGCCTGACTTTTCTTCTTGTTTCAGAGAATTCGTTCTAGCCCTATTCTTCTAGCACGTTTTTGAATTTCGATCAGAAATGAAGATCCCAAACTTGAGGGATGCCTTACTGTATGTAAAGAGATCTTTGAATGCTACTATTTCGGGCAAAACGGTCAGGTGTCTTGTGTCTTTGGCGCATAACGGATCAGGTGTGTTTGGGGCAAAACAGCTTTTTCTGGCATCCACAAGTTGTGTGAAAGTTTTTAGAAGAAAGTTTAAGGCTATGAGCTTTCAGCGCTTGCACTGATTGCAAAAGTTAGGGTCTGGTAAAGCGTCATTTGGAGCCAAAGTGGTCTAGTAGGTAGGTGCGTTTAACACTTGATCACTCATATGACACTTTACTAAACCCTTTTTCCCTAGCCTTGGTACTGATACCAACCCAGGAAGACATCGAAACATGAAACAGTCCTCACGCTAAATTTAGTTAAAAAATATCAGGTTTCGAAGCGAAAATGCAACTAAACAACGTTTTGTTTAAGAAATGTGCTATGTTAATAATGGTAATCCGTTTTGCCCCTAACAAAAATAATCAAAACGTCGTAGAAGAACAAGCGCTTTGACGTGACCACAAACATTTTAATAACAAACAACATGTCAAGATTCCTCTTATCACTTTGAAAGTTTCAGCAGTTTGCACGGTTCAACAGTATCCTATGTTATAAAGTTTCATGGGACCAAATTGAGGCCTGTCTCAGAAAAAAGTGGTACACGAACAAAAGGATAAAAAATGTCTTAGAAATATCAGAATTTTAAACTAACCCACAAGTTTCGACAATTCCAGCATATTTGTGATTTAATCCCAATCATTTACGAAATTTTCGATCAGATGGCTTGTCTCAAGATAAATCTTGTAAGGAGATAATTAACCAGTAGGAGAAAGAAAAATTCAAATAAGACTTTTCTTAAGATTTATTAGAATATAGAATTTCATTTTTATTCTTTGAAAGTTTCTGCAAATGTCAAAATTGCTATGCAATGTTTGGAAATTTTCGGGGGTGGCAAATGCCCCAAATGCCACACCTGGTTGCGCTCACAGACGTTATATGAAGTACCTATGTCAAATTCCTTTGGGGCTTTGTTCACACAAGCACCGAAAGTACTTGCAATTGCAAATCTATTGTAGAGTTGTATCTTGCAAAAAGTAATGCTTTACTGACAATATATACAAACCTAAGGGAATTTTAAGCATTTTTATGGAGAAGAATTGGCAAGAAAACTTACATGTAAAGCACAAAACTTAATCGACATTTTAATAAAGCGAGGTAGAACGGCATTTTAAAAAAGGGGGACCCGAGGCAAGTGCATCATTTGGCTCACCCTAAATCGACCACTGCAGCTTGATGATCATAACCAATATAAGCTGACTTTGATGCCATGGATTCATTTTGTCGAGAGAGTTACTAGAAAACAGACTTCCACTGACTTCCAGTGGTTTGTTATTGATCAAAGGTTTGGTTTCTGGCATGAAAGTTTGCTCAAAAGTAAGAAGTGGTAGGTTGGAACATCAATGCCATTGTTGATTTTGACAAAAAATCTTGGTACAAACCTTTTACTTCCATTTCGCGGCACTGCAAGGCTGGGACAGACTACCAGATAACAGGAAGTATCTTGTCCAGACCAGTCTCCACTTGCTTGACAAGTTCGTGTGGTTGATCCACTGAGCTCATAACCAACCTGTACGTTAAGACGCAAACGATACAGTGTTTCTGAACCAAAAATAAGCACGTCAAACAAAGCATTCACTCACGTCGCAGATGAAGTGACACTTGGAAGCGTAATTTTGACCGTCGGAGCACTTCTTCCTGCCATATGATGGAACAGGCAGTTCAGGACACCTCACCACTGAAACAAAACCGCTTTGAATTCACATTTTACAATGACAGTGAGAAGCAAATATTTGACGTTCCAACTGGCAGGCCACCCAGAAATTATGCACATTTTAAAAGCATTGCATCCATCAACGGAACTTGAAAATTTGAGACTCGTTTTTCAAGATGCTGTTTATTCAGGAAAGTGTTCATCAAATATTCCGTCTAAAGCTCTTGGAACGTTGCACAGTTCTTGCAAATTAAGCGGATAACCTAGTTAGTCTTTTGCTCAAGGAATGTGCAAAATCTCAGCAACAAATCAAATATTTCTTCAGTTGCATGAAGCGATTTTTATCGATTAAGCGCAAGCAAACCCAAAATTTCACTGTTTTAGTCTCTAAAATGTTTTGCCAAACACTTTTTAAACCAAAGCCAAAGCACTACAACAAAAAGAAAGCAATATGTTCACGAAAAAAAACGAGCACAGCAATACAACAAAATAAACCAAACAAGTGGGTAATATGTAATTTTACTGCATCAAAAAAGTAAAAGTCCGTGAAATGCAAGGATCACTTCCATTTTTTTCAATCAAACAAACAGGCAAGATAATTAGGCTTGTACTCCTGTACATCCAGTGGCGTAACTAGTGGTTTGAGTCAGGGGGAACTTCGCTGAAAGGGGCCCAATAGCCAGCACTCAAAAAAAAGTTGAAAAATTGTAGTGATTCCGGATGTGGATGTCTATACTAAAACCCAAAATCACCGGAAAACGCTCTGAAAAACTTCCAAAAAATGCAAAAAAACAAAACCTGTAGTACCTCAAAGAAAAAATACTATATACAGTAATATAAACGACATGGGGGCCGGGTTTTTACAATTAGCTTGCCAGCGGCAGTTGACACACCTGCCCCCTGTCAGTTACGCCGCTGAGTATACCGTGCCACACCACAACGTCTACAAAAAGTCTGATGGAATTAACTTTTTTGATAAAACTGTTTTTGTGAAAATATCATGAAACTTCAACTCACACACGCATGATGTCATTTGTCCGCTCCATGTGTGATCGGCAGTGCACGTACGAGCTCGACTTCCGGTTAGTTCATATCCGGTCTGCAAAATACTGGTTGCGTTAAACAAAATGAAGCTTTTCCTATCATTGATGAGGTGTACAATATGTAAAAATTACCTAATTTCGGAATCATTTTTTGAAACAGTACAATTCGTGAAGCTGCTCGCTGTGATTACATTTCAAACAATTTAGATAAATGCTCTTCACGTAGTCAGGAACTCGTTTGTGTATTGCACATTACGTTTCCGTAGATTTTGCTTCTACGGAAAGCAGAATCACGGCAAAGAAAAAACGAGCTGCTTTCGACATGTTTGGTATTGGAACGCTACCGATAACTAGAAGTTAAATCCGAAAACTTGCTACGGTAAAGTACTCGTGTTCTGATTTTCAGGTTATCTGGTAAGTTTGTAGGGAAAGAAATCGAAACATTAGTTTTGTCCTATTTTATTGTCCTTACGCAACTTATGTTCTGCACTACAAATGTATTTGTTCTTCAAACATTCTCAAAAACATGTTTTTTACAGTCATATGTCTGAGTAAAACATCACTACTCGGGCTTGAAACGATAGGAACGTTTCTGTCCACTTGGGACCAAAAACGTTTTTCAACTGCAGTAAGGGAGACCGGTTTGTGTTACTTAAAAGCACTAGTGTTTCTGTACGCTTTCGAGGAATCAGTCGACTGCCATCTGCTTTCGTCTTTTTGCGATTATTCAAACTTGCACATATCTCTATTCAAGTATGTACTTTCCACGATGG
>JGI24022J15233_10004557_pt1 | contig 14354 bp, 7 predicted proteins | sample Ectturendosymbi2_FD_15233 | JGI IMG/M metagenome (IMG submission 15233) | reverse complement strand
AATTTCCGCGCCTTACGACCAAGTACATTCATCTGGTGCTGTCCCCTTGGACTTTGTCGATTTCATGTAGTGGCACGAATGTGACCACTACATGTGTCGTTCACTGACTGCTATATGGCCAAATGCAGACTGAATCGAAAATGACGTTTTCTGCGCAACTCAGTAAATCGTCTGGGCTGGATTGCTCGAAAATGCAAAAAGATAATATTTATTGAGTTTTTAAGCAATCATCGAACTGTACCAGATATATGATTTGTTGAAGTTCACACAAACGTTTCCATATTCAGCTTTTGTGTTCGCACTCAAGCTATGAATGGATCAAGTTTCGAAGTACTATGTTTTGCTGTAAAGCAACTTTTGCAAAGTTTTCAGTTAAAGTTTACTGCCCGTGTCTGTCTTGTTGCTCATCACAGTTTTTCGGCTAGCAAAACGCAGCGACACCTGGCAAGAAGTTAGTTTTTCCGGGGCAGCACTGTTGCATTGCCGCGAGGTTAACTGTCTTGCTTTAATACGCTCAGACAATGACATTGAAGATGAAACGATAAGGATAAATTTTGATGCATGGTAATTTCCAGACATTACCGACTCGAAGGGGAAAACCTACATACTGACACCTCAGGCGCTTTTTTTCCGGCGTCATGGAATGTGCAGCCAGCCAATGCCTCTCATCGTCATAGGGCTTCGCGAGATAGTACAGAACTTATAGCGATCGGATGCCGACAGTGACAAATGGCTTGAGAGGGTAAATCATACCGAACACTTTCTTAATCATCACAGCAACATCACCTGAATGCTTCCGGGCGGCGGACAAGGATCTATCTTGGTCGTGCATGAGCAATCGCGCGGAACGAAACCAGGAGGAGGACTTCCGGAGAAACAACCAACGACGTACGGGAAGTCGAATGTCACGTGATACCTTTTGGATGAAGAATTTGCATTGCGTACTGACGTTAGATAATGATACAAAAACTATTGTTACCTATTTTTAAGAGACTTTGGTTTGGAGTAAGTTTTTTGTCAGTTTTTCTTAATGAAGGGTTCTCACATAAAAGTACAACCGAAGTTGTCATGTTTCTTTTATATTACATTAAATCTTTATTTCTTATTATAAACTATTAGAAGAAATTATTAAACTTTATTTTTTACAGCAATTCTGTATTAGAAAAATATTTTTGCATTTTTTCAGCAAAACAATGTGAAAACAAAACACCCTTATAATTTTTTTAAAAACTTTGAAATGACCGACCTCATAGATCTAACACAGGGGTGCAACATTTTCTGTGAATTTTAGTAGCACGCAGAAATTTTTAGTACCGCACAGATATAAGCTTTGCCATAATGTAAATATTGCACTTGAAATTATAAGCTAGGAACTGCCATATCACTGCAAAACTTTGGTGGCGCGGCGCGAGTGCGCGACCTCATGTTTGCACCCCTGATCTAACATGTTTGCACCCCTGATCTAACATGTTTGCACCCCTGATCTAACATGTTTGCACCCCTGATCTAACATGTTTGCACCCCTGATCTAACATGCTGTAATTAACTCAAGCACATGCGCTTCTCTGTTCTATAAGTTACCAACTCCACGTCATGCGGTGTTAAAAGTTTATGATAAGATTCGGTATTAACAAACTCTTTGCTATAACATATACAGGATATCCTTGCTCTATTGCACCATATATTTATTCTTTTGTCACGTTGTTACTTTTTTCTACTTGTGAAATTAGAAAATGAATCTGGAAAGTTTTTACCGGGAGAAAAGCTCAAGCAAAAGTGTTTATGGTTTGTCAATGACGCTTGTGCAAGTGTTCTTGAATCGGTTCTGAACTTCGCGCATTTACAATGTCTTTTCATGAATAAGACTTGTGGGTATCTGGACAAATCCAATCCGCCCTACTGTGATCAATATGCACCAATACAAACGAGATAAACATCATTACCTGTTGCTTATCTGGAGGTCAATCTGCGTTTTCAGTAAGATTTAATTTTAAGTGTCAGTAAGAGATCTGGAATGAAACTGCCTAGTAGGTGATGAGTTTCCACTAAACTTTACTTTTGATTCACCTTCGATCATAGTATTGCAAGTTTCATGGGCGAGTCAGCATTCGGTAAAACGTTGATGTTTTCCAATAATGTTTGTTGCCTCTACGAATGAGGTATTCAGAAGAAATTCTCAAAACACTTCTGTCGCTTTAAACAGTGTTTTTTTTTCCCGCAGTCAAATAAAATGTAGAGAATAAAAATCTCTTTCATCCGCACCGTTTCTATTGTATGTAAACAGTCCCACAGTCCCAGCCCCTGTAGTCGGACTTGATTGCGCGGGAGGCCGCTGCATGGCGTGTTAAAACTCGACAAACCTGTAATTCCTGTGCCGATCAACACGGCCGTGGCACTTGTCCAGATCGGAAGAAGACAAGAGACGGCTGAATTCATCATACGGTCCGTAAATCGGAAATCCATCCAATGCTACACCTGGGTTTAAACAATTGCAAACATGCATTTTCCGCTTCGTCTTTTTGATAAACGCAGTTTGTGGCATGAAACCGGATATCAGAGAACTTGCATGAAAACTCTTAAACACTTTTTAACGTCAAATTTAGGATTTGAACTCCAGGCGTAGGATCTGTTTGGCCTATTTCGTTACAAATTATTGCAAATCCGACACAGCGAGTTTTTGACATGCACTTAAATGTTTTTTTCATCTACATTGTACCCATTACTAAAATGACAATTTTTGTAATAAACCATATCGGTCTGCAAAGAAATCAATGTTGTTGTGCATAACCTGTCATGCCGGCTGACTAGATTAAAATGTGGATAAGTACTGGTTTCATATGCTTGACATTTACTAGTATGTGTAAAATAAATTTACCTAGAAGAGGCGATGGTTTGTTGCACACATATTTGAAAAGGCACATAGGAGGGGTTGTGTAGTAGTAGCGGCCAAGTCGATCCACCTTTCCCCAGCATTTGTCAAACCCATCAAGAGTTGTTGCTGCATCAAGTGAAGAATCAATTAAAACATTAGGTTTCCTTTACTAGATTTTTGACAGCCACAACTATTCACTGACAAACAGTTTTTGTAGACATATGTTTGTTTGCTAGTCGCCACCCCAGTTACTAGGAGACACCAGTCGGATCCGGCAACAGCGTTTAAATAATGAAAGAAGTCTCATTACAACATGAAAACAAACACCCAATGGATAGTTGTCTCACCGGAGTCGCAGCAATGTTGCGTGAAACTGTTAAAGATAGGAACGCCATTTATTGCAATTCCAACCACTCCTGTAGGCAAACACGTGGTCGACCGCATTCTGACTGGCACGTTGGATATGGTGAATTGATATGTTTGTGGTGAGATGTTCTTCGCTTCGTTTCCTGTCATAAAAGCAGGGCAGGGTTAAACAAGTGCTGGCCGCTCCATTTGTACGTGTGTTAAAAAAAACTTTCTTGCTGATACAGGTTAGCCGGCTAAAGTTAGGAATAATTTACCAGTGTTGGAATTCATTATATTTGTTTATCCGAGTGTTTGCAAAGACTAAAAAGCAGTTGCACGTGTCGTCGTTTATAGTCGTAAGCGTCAAAACCATATAATAGAGCCTGATATGAACAAGACAGGTTAAGGGTCACGCTTGACGAATTCTCACGTCAATTTTTACTGATCTTGGGTTACAATTTTCAAATACAATACTACAGGGAAACAACGGTTTTCACGCCCTTGCACTTGGGTTTCGACGAAGAGAAATTAGGATAATATAATGCTAAATTCAAAAGTATTGCTATAGTCATAGGTGTAGGAGCAGGCACATTTTTGAGGGTGCGCAGTAATTTTTCCCGGATTGTCCCAAACTTGCCCGAAAAATACTTGACCTCCAAAAAAAGCTCTTCGTGTCAATTCGGGCGCCATGTCACTTCAAAAAAAAGCTGTTCATGTCAATTCGGGCGCCATTATTTTCAAATCAAAACATGTTGGGCGCCATTTTTGCTCAGATTTTCAAGGAGTTTTAGAAAGTTCTCAGAGATTTTGCGCGGAGTTTAGAGGATTTTGCCCGGATTTTATGGGATTTTGCCCGGATTTTCACCAAATCAAAATTTTTGGGGGTGCGGTTGCGCCCCCTGCACCCCCACCTCCTACACTAGTGGCTATAGTTTCTTGAAATTTCATTCTGACTGTTGAATAATTCTTTTGTTCCCTTATCACATCGTCTCATAAACTTCAAGCTCATGATTCATTTTGTACTTCAGAACGTTATTTTCACACATCAAATAGTTTTGTCGCAACAGAAATGCTTTATATACCAAGAGTTTCCAATCAAGAACACCTCACCCGTTGCATGATCCGGAATGCCATTGCTTCGTATTTTCAAAACTACCTGTCGTTCCACGGTTAAGTTAACAAATCCTTGCAATCCACTGTTTTCTTCAGTCCAGGAACGAGACGTAAAATAACTTATTTCTGTTTCACTCAAAGCTGCCGTCCACGGTTTACAAGAAACATAATACAGCAGCATAAATGCCAACAGTTGTTCAAACATTGCAGCACCCTTTAGCAATAAATACATGCGTTGAATTGGTCGCTCAAATCTGCAAAGAGGCTGTTTTCAGCGAATCACATTGCTGCGGGCTCTACATACTAAATGCTGTCGTGACCTTTCTTGTTGAACGTTGATGAAACGATGAACAGCAATTGACATTAAGGCAGCGGTTTTCGAAATACGTGTGCTCTCGCCACCCTTACTAAAATAGCTGTGCGTGATTATCTTATTGAGTTTTCTGTCATTCGCTCCTTCCGCTGAAAGTACTATGTTGTTGTATTTACGCACCGGTTGTTCAGCTGGACTTCAAAAACATCAAAATTAGCTCCTTGTTAGAGCGTGTCGAACTTACACTTGGCGCGCAATACGAAAAGGGCAACAAAAAACTGACAGTCACGTTGCATGGCGCAATTGTTTCGGCGCGGCAGCATTTCCACTATATGCGGATGATTTCACAGCGCACATGTTTCCGGAACAAATACGTCATTGTTGTCGCGTTTAGCATCAATTTTCACGATCAGTGATCAACAAACTGTAACGCCAGAACCAATTGCGCGCTTCGGGGCTCACAGTGTTGCTCCCGTATAACTGCTGCCATCAAGTTAGCTGGAAAAGAACAAATCTTGCTGTTTTTCATCCAGGGCCGGTTTGAGAGATGTGGATTCCACAGGACAACCTTCCTGTGGAGGCCTTCAGTACCACAAGGAAATATTTTTATTCAAGGTCCAGGAAATACTACAATCAGTTAGTTGTATTGAATAAATATGTTAAACCAGCCTCAACCAGGGTACTCGCGGTTCATGACTGTGGAGGCCCCTAGTTTGTGGAGGCCCCTTAGCAGGTGCCACTTTGCCATCCCCTAAATCCGGCCTTGTTTGCATCACTCACGAAGCAGTAAGTTGACTGTACATGAGTTAGCAATCATAATTGACTGCAATTGCCAAAATGCACTGCAATTTACGTAATTCAAAAATATAAATTTCAAAACTATTGAAGCCACCGGTTAAGTGTTAAGCTGGATTCGATCCCTGTCGGGTCATACCGAAGTCCTGAAAAACAATATTTGCCGTCTGTCCAGCCTCGTGCTCGGTGTTCATGGGTACGTGCAAGGAAACTGTTCACGCGTGGTGCTGAAACTGACGCCGCACCTATGCAGCAGTCACTGCCAAAGCGGAAGTGCATACGACGCAGTGTTTCTCCTGTTTCCCTCGAATGTTATTTCTTGCTCTGCGCAAGAAATAGCGTTTTACAGCTTTTCGCAAAAATTTTAGAAATCTGCTCATTTTCCTATGATGATCGTTTGCGCTATGCCGTTTCAACATCTTGTCGCAATTTATGTTTCGTGCCGAAATGTATTTTTAGGGGAGCTAAAATAATTGTTAAATTGAGTGACTTCGGGTTATTTCACATTTAATATTTACTGTGCTTGAGGTAGGCAAATAGCCGGCCGCAGACAGTTCTTATTTTTTGATGCACTCGTAATCTCCTATTGATTAAATGGCTAATTTGACCTTGCAAGTTTATCGGTCTAACCAGCTAACGATGAATAATCATGCAGTGAGAGAACCGTGAGCTGAACACGACTCATGAGACCGCACATGATTTTTTGTGTGTTGAAACCGTGCGTGTAATACACGTTTGCTCTATAGTTCCTAGACTCAGTAAGCAAAAACTGATTGGTGTTGAATTCCTCAAACACACCATACTAGTGTATCCTATACTAGCCTGTTCTAAAACTCTTTAACTTCTAACGCGAAATTTTTAGGAAAAAAACTCCAAGAAAAACATCGACATTTTCATTATAAGCTTATCCAGTTTACATAGCGCTCTGCATTCGAAGAAATCCAGCCACTGAAAACCCAATCTTTGTCGCGAGTCGTAGCGCTGGTGACGATTACAACGGTCGCCTTTTGCAGACGCGAACCCAGAATGCAGAGCTCGGAAGGTTTCAGCAGCACAAACAATAAAAGTTTCCCCGCTCGACAAGGATATTCTTTATTGCTTCTGCTGCAATGCGCGTTTTATAGCTACATGACTTCCTGTTGTGACGCTCCGTCACACGATACATGTACGTGTGTAGGCAGCCCGGCAATAACATTTCTAAATATTGCGACAAAAACTCTGGATATGAACTTGATTAGAGCTACAGTAAAATTTAAAACCCAACGGAAACTCACAGCGCCACTAATTCAGAAAGCAACTTCTGAAACGAGGCATTTCCAAACTGTTGCGCAGCAACACCGCATCTAAACATTCGGAATTTCGACAAGATCGTCAAATTATCTGTTTTTATATTTTATAAAAACTTAAGATTGTAATGAAAATGTACAAACATGTAGGATGTGCCGAAGAACTATGTGGCGTTTTTGTTATGCACACTTATCAAATAGTTTTGTAATATTTCCTGTTTCAAATGACAAATTTTGCTTTAAAAACGGATTTCAAGGATGCCATTGAAATTACAGACGCTTTATTTGGATACGTTGGGAGCGTTTTGGGTACGTTAAGAATTTGCATTCATTTCAAACTGACGTTTACATCAACACTGACAACATACTCAAACAGGCCCTTCAGCAGTCATATACCATTCATCTATAGGGCCAAGGTGGCCATCCCCGAATTTTTAGCATAACTTGTCGTTTTGTGCTTTGAGAGTCGGTGTTCCCAACAAAATACTGTTGCTCACCTGAAGTCAAAAGATTTGGTGCCCTCAAATTTTTTTGGCTGCGCTACTGCATTCATATCTAGGTAAATCCAAAGATTGAAAGAAACATTTCAAGAATACAACAGTTAAAAAACGTGATTGCAGTTGCAACAGGTGAGCAGTTAAAAATGAGCTGAGCTACACTCCATGTTTGTGAGCAAGACCTAAATCTCGAATATATATTGTGAAAATTAAGTGTCTAGCTTACAAATTTTCCTTATTTATTCACAACACAGACAGAGAAAAATGTGGTTTCCAGAGATAGCAACAGAAACGGTTGCACTGCTTAATTTTAAGTAACTAGTCTCCACAAGGGCCACGAAATATAAAAACCAATCAGCAACGTGTTTTATAGGAAATCGTTTGCACGTACTGTAATACTACGCAACCTCACGCCTGAAATCTGCAAGCAATGTTTACGGTGACAGGTTTAACGGTTAAAGCAAACAAAATCAAGACCGAATGAGTAAATTAAAACACGAGCTGCGGCAAGCAAAAATATGGAAAATACGTCTTTCTCATATAATTTTTTTCGCCAAAACGGAAAAACCATCTGACGTCAATTACCATGCAAGAAACCCACATTGACGGAATCAACCCGCGATGACTCAAACCAGAGCATAGCAGAATGCGTAAGCAGACTTGCGTTCGTAACGTTGGTAGACGCACGTCAGGAAGAACCTTTAGAATTAAATGCTAAATATTGGGAAGGGAGAAACCAACATCAGTAACTCACCTGCATGAGTGAATAAATTAGGTCCAGCGAGTAAGCAAAGCAGAATGGGAAAAGATTAAGGAACATCAGAAAATGTATTTACTGTTTGGCCAACACACAATTGCTGGAATATGACATAAGTCGCCAAATAAATACCATAGTTTGCACTTGTAAGGTTTTGGCTCAGCATGAAAATTTTATTTTTCGTCATTTTTTGTGAAACAGTTGGGGTCATAGATTTGTTGCGTTTTTTATGGAAGACACTGTTCCAACCTCTCGCTAGGTGCGGAACCACGAACCGGATATGCGCGAAGAATAACACCCGTATAGGGCTGGGTTCAAGTAATAAAATTCATTGTTTAAGTAATAAGTAATTTCTAACTAATAGATTACTTAAGTAACGAAAGTAATTTAAGCAAACCAGGAAAATCGACATTTAGATTTAAAAACATTTAAGCACATCAAACTCATTGCAATTTTTAAATCACATTCTGTAATGGGGGGGTTCAAATAAAAACGCACCTGTTGGTTGCGATTCAATTTAATGGAACAAGCTTCTAACTCCAAATTGTAATCCCAATCAATCAATCAATCAATCAATAATCAATCAACGGCGATCAACAAANGTGACTCACAAAGCGCTCTGCACAGGCAAGAAATCTATTCACCTCAATGGCTTATTTTATGTGTGATGATGCGTTTACAGCAAAAGATGTGGCTTCTAAAGTCTTAACTTTTCTGAAAGCAAATTACTTGAAATATCTAGTATAATGGCAAAATTACTCAATCCAGTAACAAGTAAAGGATTAAGCAATAACTTACTTGAACCCAGCCCTAGAACCGTATAAGTGGCGCGAACAAGCAATAATCGAGTGAGCACATGCCCGATGTCGTGTAATCTGTACTGGTACTAAGAGTGAACGGTTGAATGCAATGACAAGCGGAAGCGAAGAGTGATCTCGTCGGGTGATCTCCACTGTTGCTTGCTGTCAGTGTGCAGCTTTGCTCACTTGGCGTTCGGCTTCTGCGACCTCTACAACACAAAGTGCACAGTGCTTGCAAGGCCCTGACGCAACTTCGGTTTGCTTTTTTCTAGGTGCTTGCAGTTTGTGGATGCTTGCAAGCTGCTTGCAGTTTGTGTGGTTTTGGTCCAGTTGTGGTGGGTCATTCGTAGATTGCAATCATTGCCTTTGTATGTAAGCTTTTTCTTAGTCTGATAGCGTTAGCAGGTAGGGAAATGATGTAGCCCCAACGCGTGGGTCATTTTTCTTGTCGCATGTTGGGGGCACAGTCTTTCTTCCCCATTTGGCGCCACTGGTATCATGTCATTTGTCACGTCCAAGGGAAAGTTTGAGCGGATCGCCTTAAGTCGGTTTAGGCTCATGAGGTGATCTTCTTTCCTTTGATTTCAGAATGTAGCAGTAACAATACTGCGTCGACCTGAGCCAACCTAAGAGAGAGCAGGCCCGCAGCCACTGGGGAATATTCGGGGGCAATTTCCCCCCAATTTTTTTGTGCCCCTCCGAATTTTGTTGTTCTCATAAAGAATTGTTTTAAACATATAATAAAAACAAAAATCTTTCCCCCCAATAATTTAGTTTGCCCCTCCAAACCGTGAAACCTGGCTACGGGCCTGAGAGAGAGAGTCAAGCTCACGACCCTCCATACAACAGCAGCAGAGGTTCCCTACTCGACTAGGTTCACTCCGCTATTGCTGTTACGAATTCAACGTTATATGTGGCGTAATCACCACGCCACAAGCGTCTCCTCAATAGTATTACTCTCCAAGTGAGATTGACATACGTCGTCTTTGGGTGCGTTGATTTCCCGTTAATGAACTGTTTTCATTTTGCTGTTGCCACCAGCGACTTTACAGCTACTGTAATGCACCTGTGCAATATTCGAAGAATTTGTCATCCACGCTCCTAAAAGCTTTAAGCGCAAAATATTTGACTTAAACTAACTCGTACACTAAGGATGGCGTCTTAGTCACGCTGCATAAATGCGAAGGGCATGGTCACGTGACAGCACCTGACCCTGCTGTAAAAAGAACAAGAAAAGGACCGTGGGTGGACTACTCAGCAAAACGGCTTTTACGCTCCAGAAAAGTTAACACCAACAGCAAGCTAAATTCTTCGACTGAAACAATGCCACAATACTAAACAGGGCGTAGGCTTAAAGGCCGGTCTACACGAGGTGTGGTGAAGTGAAGTCAAGCGCAATTCCTTGTTTGTTTTATCAACACGAAATTGAAGCGTGACCTCACTTGACTACGCGCAAGTCGCAGATTTTCACGGAGCGCCGCTACACTTTGCAATGCTTCGGGAGCGTTCCAAAGTGGCGTGAAGCTGAATGAAGTGCAAGTTTTTTCCTGGGGTCGTGGCGTTGGTAATGTGACGTTTTGGTCTGAACCATTTAAATAACACACGTATACAGCACAACAATCTTAGGAAAGAAGTAGTACAAAAGGATTCAAGTACTGCTTAGGAATTTTTATTTGATACACGCTAAGTGTAGCAAAGTTAGGCATATTGTGTTATGAAGCTCAGTGATAGACTAGGTGTAGGGTAGGGTTGCTAGTATAAAGGAACAGCTTTCCAACTCTTGTGTAGCCAGCTTTTACTCTCACTTATAGCTGCAAATAGTTGTAGAGTCAAACTGTCACTGATTTTATTAATTTTATGATTGTCCATCGCTTCAGGACTTCACCACGCTATCACAAATTTCCACAAATTTTGTTGATCATGAGGGGTGCAATATTATGATGCGTTCCAGTCATCCTCCTTTTCACAAGGATATGTCTGATTTAATTATTTGATGAAGTATCGCCATAGCGGATATTTTTAAGGGTACAAGCTATTCCAAACACGCATTCCTGTTGATTCCGCGAAATTTGTGAGCTGCAGATAAGGTGAAGGTTGTCAGACACTAGGGTTCTGCAGGTTTAAATTTTTGTCCACCCCTGCCCCGCACTTGCAAAATTTAAACCTGTCCCATACTCCAAGAAATTTGAGAAATCTTGCTCACTCCCGCTCCACACCCGACCAGCCCCGCATGCCCTCCTAATCCGCACCCGTCCTCCGCTGTTTCCGCCTCAAACCTGCACCACTAAAAGCTCATGCAATGTGTATCACTGCTGGTGGCAATTCATTTTATGGTTCATTTCAAAACCAACAGGTCCTAAAAAACACTGTAGACTACAGTAAATATGTGAAACCTCTTAGTCAAACTTTTTTTCTCTGAGCACTGTTGAAAAGGAGCATGTTGTTCACCTACGAAATCTTTAAATTTGCTCTTCTGTTGTTCATGACTATCGATACTAAACATACGTTCATTAGCAGCGTGAGTTGCCATCATGCAGAAACTATTTATTGCTAGATCACTGATGTATGGAAACTCCAATGTGTGGTCTTGCCAACACTGGAGGTTGTCTCACCACCAGTTTTGCCCAACCTACAGCCAAGTCGAAAGGTTTTGTGCGGAAGCAGGGGGTGGACAAAAGCTTTTTATTATTGTGTGTGGAGGCATACAATACAATGTCAGCCTGAATGTAGTTTTATAATCAGAAATTCGGAATTTTGGATGCAGTAGTCTTTATAGTGAAGCGTGTGCGGCCCAATTGTGTTCGCACACCTTCAGTGTGGGCTTGAACCCAGAAACCTTGATGGCACCAATTTAGGTAGTTGTTGGTGTTGTCAGCGCACCAAACGTTTCGGCAGAACTGAGCTCTAACTTCCATATGCATGGAAGTCACTTTCAATTGTCGCTTGCTTGGTCTTTCCCTTTCTCCTTGCTTCGGCCGTTCTTCCTTGCATGTAGGGGCCGCGCCAGTGTGACTGCTACATCACTTTCCTTCCTCGAAGTTTTTGGATTGCCCACTCTCTTCTCTTTGAACTGTCTTGCCAATTGCTATCAATACTCCAGCCAGGTCCGATGACGTGCGTGTCATGCTTGATTTGTCTTCGGTACGTTGGGCCTTGTCTTCTTTTTCTCTCTTCTTTTTAGTGCTCTTTCACGCAACGCACGTTATCCATCGGCAGATCCTCACGATTTGACCCACATAGATGGGGGGTTTTGGGCCCCTGGGGTCTTTTGGAGGTGTCCCTTATCAAGCACCATTGAAGCGTGTGCGGCCCGGTTGTGTTTGCACACCTTCAGTGTGGGCTTGACTTGAACCCAGGAACCTCAATGGTGCTAATTTAGGCAGATTGTTGGTGCGGTCAGTGCGCCAGACGTTTCGGCCAAAGAGAGCTCTCACTTCCATATGCATGGAAGTCACTTTCAAGTGTTGCTTGCTTGGTCTTTCCCTTTCTCCTTGCTTCGGACATTCTTGCTTGCATGTAGTGGTCGTGCTAGTGTGACTGCTACGATAGTGCCTATTTTCCATATTCTATGCAATGGCAGAATTCCACTTGTCCAGTGTATTGTGTGCTGCTAGCCCTTAAGAGAAAAACAAAAACTCATCTCTACCTAAATGCTAGATGGACATCTGATCGTTAAAAATAGCATAACACCACCAGAAGACACAGTCAAAATTGAAAATTTGTGCAAATATTAATCACACACCATTGCAGTAAAAAGAGCTCATATGTTTCTGAGGAAACCAAACACATATTTAGAGAATTTGCAAAATTGACCCCCATTCGAGTCGCGAGTCATTGATTGTGAGTCAGGTTTTCACAACATCGTTTCTAAACGTGACTCTAGTTGATAACAGTCACCAAAATCGTGTCTCAGTCAAATCAAGTCATTGACTCAAGTCACCGTTATCACTGGTCATATAAGTAACTGCAGTTTCAACACCCCACACAATGAGCGTCAATGCTTTGCGCTCAAACACTTGTTACATTTTATTGCACCACAAAAGTAACAAAAATCATCAGAAGTTGTGATTGTGGTTCACAGCGGTAAGTAGGCTACTCTTTCTGCCAATTCGTTTTTGTGTGAATTGCAGACAAACCGTGGTAAAGCAATTTAACGAAGATGTTGACAAAATGTGCGAAACAGAACATAACATAGGTTCATAAAAAAACACTGAGTTGTAGTGCTTCAAACTTCGTATTGTGGCATGGAGCTTGAAATCTTAGTTTTGGGAATAGGCCTCGAAAGCTCTTAGAAATATTTTGCCAATACTTGGTTGGGAAATATTCAGAACATGGATCAAATATTGGTAATGTGATAACCTTGCCAACAGCAGGCTTACCGTTGCCACGGAGGCCTTTTTTAGATGCGTATCAAAATATATACAATTGTATTATTCGTTAAATTTAGTGTCTGATTCGTTACAGGAAACGGGTTGCTTTCGATAGCCTGCATTGTCAGAACTCACAAGCTCACACCTCGTTTATTACGGTTTTTACACGTTTTTATCTTAATGCCGTGCTGGAGCAACAACGTTGAGAACAGCCACTCTAACCCTGGTGCATTCAACCGCAGAATGCTGCGCACCTGTCTGGTGCCGCAGTACTCACACCTGCCTTATTGACCATACTATCAAGGACACCTTGCGAATCGAGACTGGATGCCTGCTCCCAAGATCAGTGGACAATCTTCCAATCCTCGCAGGCATCCAACCTGCTGAACTCCATTGCAATGGAGTTACACTGTCTCTAGCACATTGTGCCTTGGAACTTGGACATCTGCTCCACTCAATGCTCACCCATCCATCGACTGCAAATGCACAGCACCTCAAACCGAGACACCCATTTGTACCCGCCGCACAACAACTCATCCGTCTTTTTAACAGTAGCAACATACGTGCGGCACACTGGGAGGAGCACCAATGGAATGCGGAGTGGGCAAACAACCCCACAAAATTCCGCATTTTCATCTCTGACACCGCCACTCACCCCCTCGGACTGACCCTCCCAAGAACAGCCTTGTCCGGCTTAAACGCCCCCATATCGATGTTGGACCTTTCCACTTGTGGCAGTCCATTTCTAAAAGAAGAGAACCGCTACACATTTAGGACAATTCCGCGAGAGTACTGGTTAGTGGAAGTGTCCAAGGCACGCCCAAGTTAACAATTAAGAAACTTAGACCCGCCGGTTTCGCTCGACACCGCTCAGTTTATTACAACAAAATTGTATTCACTCATGGTTTTATTAGTATAGCGTTAAGCACTGCGATATTCATCACAACAGGGGTTTATATCAACAATCGTCAATTAAAGCACGTAACAAAGGTTACTGCAAACATCAGGGGTTAACAATAGGGGTTAAATACGAATTCAATTCTTTCATGGAGAAGAGAGATAAGCCCAATTTGTCAGCAGCATTACCGCCACTAAACCGTAAATCTTTTTAGGTAATCTAATCCATTGATAGGTCTTTTTGAACTAAGCCAGTTTGGTAAGGCCCACTACTGGTTTAGGTGTTAAATGTTAAGTTTTGACCTA
>JGI24022J15233_10004556_pt1 | contig 14355 bp, 10 predicted proteins | sample Ectturendosymbi2_FD_15233 | JGI IMG/M metagenome (IMG submission 15233) | reverse complement strand
TGTGCATTAGTTGCGAAATGCGATATCGCTGCCATTTTGTGCAATTTAGTAACTTGTACTTTGTGGGCTTTGCGCACCTTGTTTCTGTTTTGAGCTTCAGCTTTTTATTGTGGAGTTTATGGTTTTATGCCTTTATGGTTTTGATGGTTATATAAATTTGGAGGGTCAGTTAAGGTTGTACTATTTATCTACTGTAAAGACCTTGACCCACGTAACTACTTCCGAACGAAGCAGTTGCACAAAAATACTATTTCGTTGCCAAAGCGGACCTTTTGACCAAAACATCAGTATGCTTCTTTCTTTCAAATTCCTCGTCGAGGGAGTAATTGCATTTCTTGTCTGCATTTNTTCACTTCTTGCAGCGACTGAGAAACTCAATGCTTTATCNCAAAAAGACAGAAGTTCTTGCATTGTTTGTTTCTCACCGCACGACTTACNCAAAATATCTTTTACGATCAAAGTGCTTTTATGCATCGTGCCGCCCGTGACTGNCGTAGTGACGCATCTGCTAGGGAGTTAACTGTAGGCTGACTTTTGCATTGTGGGATGATTTTTCGCGTTTTGNCTGTACACCCGGCACTAAAGTACCTGAAGGAAACAACCACTTTTATACGGTTGTAATGTGGGAATCACCAGCATCACTGTTTATCGTAGCCAGCTTTTGGTGTTCTTTGTAACCACGAAATCTTAGCTGGCAGTGTGGTGTTGTATGGTAAACCTCTACGGTGGTTTGTCTTCCACTCTGGGCCGCAAAATAATTTAAATTTACATTGTAAAATTTACAATTCTCATTGACAGAATAAATGCAATTAGTTTTACTGATTTATGTGCTAAGTTTCAAACAATTTGCTACAAGAAAATTGTCCATAGTAGTGTTAAAAACTATATTTATTTATAAAATATTTTCCGCAAAATTTTAGGCTCATGAAATGTTTGGGTCGCGGGAATTCGGAAATATTTGTTAGGGTCGCGCTAACAAGTATTCGAGGACCCCTGCGCTATAGTAGTTGGTTTGCCATAGAAGTTTTGAAGCATGCGATGAAACACTGCCATGTAAAGTTGTAAACACTACTTTTGAACACTGTTCAAAACGTGAAGCACTTTCAGGGTGGTTGTGTCCTTTCTATTCCAGCTCTTGGTGAAATTTCCAAATCTTGCCATGTTCATGAAATATCCTATCTGCACTGTGTTCGCAACACTATGCATGCATCTCATGAATTCGTGCAAGTGTCGATTCCATTGCACAAGTCTTCTTCATAGTCGTGTTCTTCATAGCAATTCAAGAGATCTCATGAACACGTGACGTATACAAACGGTGAATTGGGCCACGATGCAGCTGAACGTACATCCTCCCTCTGAAAAACACGGTGTTGTAATGTTTATGCAAAAGAGTGCAAAGTGAATGTTTTCATGCAGAAGTGCAGCGTATGTTTATAAACATGATTTTTTCAACATTAATCCAAAACTTCTTCCGGGCACGCGTTGTTATCGTGAAACAAGTGTTTTAATGACACAGAGAGCTACCTCACTTTGACATTTTCTCTTTCTCGTGCTGATGGTTGCATCTAAAGCACATATAAACTTTGCACTGTGTTGTTGGTTACAAAAGTTAGACATGTAGGCATGTGACTTTCTGCCAAACTTAAACCAATAAATATGAAACTTTCAAATATATTTTCTGGCAAGGAGAAACTTGCAAGGCATCCTTACCTCGGAAGCAGTTGATGTTTGGTTTGCAAAACTTGTATGGATTTGTGTGTGACGGGCAAACACACAAGGCTTTGTTAGCAATTGGACATCTGACATTTTGTGGTGTATACAAGCTTCTCCCTTCCACTTCTGACCCAGCTGCTTCATTGGTGGTTCCAGTCCTGATCTGAGGTTTTGATGCCTGTAAATTATGAGTTTGCAGCTATTTTCATTCTGTCATCTGAGCCATGTGAGAGGATTAAATGTATGTGTGTTGTTGTGTCAACTATGTCAATGAAATTTGTGAGAGTTACTTGCTTGTACTGGTATCAGTCAGCCTTATTTTTATAGAGAATATTGATACAATTTTTGGATAATTAGAATGGGATACATGTGCTCATGAGCATGGGAAGCAACAGAGTAACTGTGTTCTTTTGGTGTTCAATGCTTTGTTATCAGAAATATTTCATGTCATACAGTGATGATGCAAATTTGTAAGCAGCTAAGTTTCCTGTAACTAAGATTTGCAATTATATGAAAGAGATCCCGTGATAAGATACTATCATGTTGATCTCATGACCTAATACTATATAATGGGTTTGTTAGATGTTTTAGACATCATACGCAGTTTTGGGTTTGTATATTTATCAACGATTTCAAAAGTGCTATGCAACAGTTGATAATTTGTATTGTGTTTTATAACCCATTGCAGTATTGAAAAATATATAATAATCGTTTCAAATACTCGTTAATGAAAAATACTCAGCAGGTTAATTTGGAGTGTAGATACATCTGTTGCATCCATCCACCACCCATTTTCTCTTGTTTTTATGACAATTTCTTCTAAACAATTAAAACACTTCTCAAACTCAGTTATTATTAAAAATCAGAACACCTATTACCTCCATTTCATATTCTTCCACCATCATTTCATCAAAAGCTGGGCATGCTATGTTGCAAAGTTGCGAAGGAAATGTTGGAATTTTTGCTAGCAGTAAGCCGCACTCCTTCCGCCTCTGTAAGAGTATGTTACAAAATTATCACTTTTTCTCATAACTTCGTTGTCAGGTTTTGAAAAAGTAATAACTTTTAATTCTGATAATTCTACCAAAGATTGCATGAAATAACTGCCGGTGATGCCTAAAATGAGTACTTACATCAATGCAAGTTGCATCTTCTTTTGTCATTGCTGCAAAGACAAAAACATAAGCGTTTAAACTGTTAATGTCATGTCATCTTCAGCCCAAACGAACATATGCTGTATCTGCATACCGTAAGTCCTTTCCAACTAGAGTGTGTGAATTAATGCAGATACAAAACAACTGCTCGTTTCATGATATTTAAAATATTAGTCTTTTGCAACTTTTAAGAACTAGGTTAACACTTTGCTCGGCAAATGCCTAACTCACCATAGTATGATAAAAAAAATCTTGATCGTGTTTGGTTGTTGCTGTGTTGCTTGCTGTTCACCTCAACAAGTATGGATTGTGTTGTGTTGCTTTCAGAAGCAAACATTTGATGGAGTTTTCTGCCTTGAACCTTTCCAATCACTTGCGAGCTATGTATATCCTTCACCTGATTGAAGATTTAAATGTCATTCGTTACCCACTCATTTTAGCAAGTGATTTGAATCATATTGTGACGTTTACTGTTTTTTCTAATGATAAAAGTTGAACTTAAATGTTGCAGCCTAAGTAAACTAAACTACTACATGAGAATATTTTTTTATTTAAACTTATCTGTATCTTTTGTGAAAAGCAAAACTTTTGTTACAGAAATACACAAGATGTTTTGTTTTTTCTACACGAATTGATCAGTGATTCAACTCATAGAAAAATGTTAAAAGCATACCATATAAATTTAAATGTACCTGCAGCTCTTGTCCTTCAGCAATGGCTGCATTTCTTATACTGAAATATATTCTTTGAGATCGTCCCTCAGTTGTTTGGATAAACCAACATTGTGTTGAATCATCAGCTTGTCCAGTTGTATTGACACTTGAAGGATATTTGATTTGGTCCTGACGCCCAGTCAAAACTTTGCAACCAGCTGTGTAAAAAAGTAGGGTGCCATTGTTTTATTTGTGTGCATGCTGTTGGCAAGAAAAACTGTTCAAAGCTGTTTTTGTTATTGCTTAAAATTTCGTACTACAGTAATGCATAAGGATCTGTAAGATTAACATGCAAATTGCGCATGAATGATATTTGTAAGTACTTTTCAGCTCCCATTCACTTTTATGCAATTTGGCTTTAGACTGATAGTTCATACCATGTAATTTTCAGCATGCGCCAACGTAGTGCTGTACAGATTATTCAGTAAATTACTATTTTTCAGAAAAATCATGTACTTACTGTAATAGTCCACCAAAAAATCAGCAACTTTCTGTGTTTGTATTGGAACATATATAATAATTCCAATTGCATTTTTGCACAGTACTTCAAAGTTGCCAAGGTCTCCATAAAAATACTGTGATGTCTTTTCTTGTTCACTGTGGTATGTAATTACCATAACTACTGATTGTGAGGTGGACGTGAAGTTCTGAAAAAATTATTGTTGAAATAGCATTACAAAATTATTACTTGCTACCATGGCAACAGCCTTAGTAAGAAGGTATACAAATAAAAAATGCAGTATGGGCAAGAAGCATGCAAAAAANTNCAATNTGATCTCTCAATTTGACAATGTATTTGATGCGANTTCTACCCATAGTAAAAATCAAGTTTTGATTTTATGTATTATTGGAACCGATTTTTGGCAGCTTAATCAGCACTAGCATGTTGATAATCACCTTGAATGCTAAAAGAGCATTTGTTGGAGTTTTTGTTGGCCTTATGTACCAAGCACGCCCTTTGTTGTATATCTTTTCTGTTAAAGTTACTGTCTCCTCATCTTGCACAATTTGACCACGATGCTGGTAGCACACACTGTTGACAGTGCATGGCATGCCTGTAAACAGGTTGAAGATAGAATGCAAATGTTATCATAAGTTTTTAGAAAAAAAGCTACTCATCCTTAGATAGGGCAAAGAAATGCACACAATTAGGCATATTTTGCAATTGTATTTTATGCAGTGCGTCGTTACCAACTTCATCAGCAACATTCTCCACTCCTGACATGAAGAGGAAAATGTATATGCAAACATTCAAAAGTGTATAAGAATTGTTTTTAAAAAATTATTGTTTTTTTTTAGCATCAGAAACTGTCTATACTCTTGGATGTTCACAAATCATCTCCTTGTACAAGTGACTTTTCTGTTCCCAGTTTTTGGTTAAAAAGCCCTGCAATGATCAGCACTGGGACAAAATTTTAGCTGCTAAATGTTAAACTTGTTTGCTTGATATGCACCATTGAGCATGCACAACTGCTAAAATCAAAACTTGTGGTAAGGTATATAGCTTGATTATTTTTGAACAATTCCTTAAATTACCTGAAGTGTTGCAGATGAATAAAAACAAAAGCAGTATTGAAATAATTTCCTTTAGTTTCATTTTGCTTTTCCAGTTGATATATGAATCTTCTACAAGAGGTTACCTTTTATGAGAAAGTGCTATGCAACTGAAAAATGCAATAAAAAGTGTTATTTTCATTTGCTTTGTTTAAGGTAGCAATTATAAGTGCTGTTGCATCCTTTTTGTCTCATTTATATATCCAAAACTCTATGATACTTCCACTTTTAACTCTAACTGATACAATTCTTTCTGTGCAGTTAACAAATTCATAATAAGCAAACAGGAGGCTTGCTAAAATTTGCAATTATCCTTGCTTTACTGAATTAATGAGAAGTCAGCGTAGTGCTGCACAATTGGGCTGTAGTTTGTGCTTCATTAGCATAGCTGTAACAAGCAAAGATATTAAGCCATCAGACACCCCTGTTGATGGATTGTCTCAATACTACAAAAATATTGATGGATTGTCTCAATACTACAAAAATAACAAGAGAGTTGTTTAAAACTGCGAAGTTGCATGGTAATGTTAGCATATTATCAGTAACAAAAGTGCTGATAGCTCAATTCCATAGCCTGACGTTTATGTTACTGACAAATTCTGACTTATGTCCACATCCATTGCTGCCATCACTGTCTGGTTGAAATAGTAATGTCAAGTGGTTTGACTCCCACTGACTTCATTAATTGGCTATGCTGTCATTTTGATTGTTCAAAGTGATTTTTTGCTAGTCGCCATTTTGATTTACTCAGTACTGGTTTACAGTTGTTCACTCCTTCAGCCATCACACCCATGTTAGTAATGAACTGTGTGTCTGACATACTTTACAATATAACAGGCCATGCAGGCAGTTATTTTTTCTCTCCTGTTGCTTTGAGGTGCATTTCATTACTGTGTTGCTGACCAGCCAATATTTTTCGTATCATTTCACCATGCTTTCTCCTAACAAGGCATGCATGCCTTGGGGCATTTACTGGTTACTTCTACTGTAGTTCAACTTTGATGAATCAAAACAAAATATTTTAGTAAAGGGTGTGAAAAAGAGAAACCAACAGAAAAAGACATGGTACATTATGCCCATTTGAATCATCGTGTGGGCAGGTGTGGTAAGTCATTCACTGATGTGTCACTGGCAACACTTGTGGCTACTGAATTGTCTCATTACATCAAATTGCACAAGCCTTCCACATGGGTCCATCTTTGATAATTTTACTACTGCAGTTTTAAAATAACAGCAGAGCTGCATACATCTGAATTTACATTATGGGATTACTTTCAAAGAAAAGTGAAGCACTCAACATGTTTTTCATTTGGTTTTCGGGCATTGTTTGTTAGGAGCAAGAATTTTCATGAAAAGCTCTACAACACAAATTTTAGATTGCTTTGTTGGTCAGGATTCATATCTAAAAAGAGCATTGCAAATCTATGAGATTAGACTGCTTAGGAGCTCCCAAGCCTATATACAGCTTTACCTAAAATGTAAAGAAATGGGCACTGTAAGTTGTTCAGTCAATGAGAAGTGCTTTAGCATGTGTCATGAAAGAAAAATAGTGTGCTTAGTTGTGATAGCCTTTTTGTTGATTGATCACGAATTCATCAGAACTTATCTATACCTTGCAACTAATTGTGGCTCCAAGAAAGCTTTGTTGCTCATCGCCTACATTCTTTTGCTTCCCAGAGAATAGTTACAGCACAATTTCTGCAAATGCGTTATTTTTTTGGGAATCTGCATTTGTTCTAACACAGTGGTGAAATTGTAAATAAAATGTACTGTTCAGCCAATAACAGAGATGTTTCAGACCTTTTCATTTATTATGCAGTACTTCACTTATAAATTACAAAAACAAACATTGTACAAAAATAGTTGCAGGTAAATGATCAGTTCTTGTTGATTTACAAGCATTTCAATACAATTCTGGAATCCATCACTGTGCTCATCTCAATCACAGTGCTAAATGTCAGTAATATCAGTGCACAAGCATGATATCCTCTGATTGCTGAGTAGTGTTTGCCCTTTAATTCCACATTTTGCTCAGTTGTTTGTAAACGTTGATTCCGGTTACAACAGCTTATTTCTGGAAAAGTTCATGAACTGAGTTGATCAGTAAACACTGCATCATGGCATGTGTGCCCTTCGTTCCTTTTCTGAGCTTTGTAATGTAGGTGTTTGTTTTGTCTTGGTTACTTGGTGAAGACTTTGTTTCGACCATCCAAGTACTGGCAGAGTTTAAGGACTTGCTTGATAATGAAACAGGGAATATGACATTCACCTGCAAAAGAAAGAAAATGGATCTTTTGTAGCATTTTTGTACATGGACATATGTTATTCTGATAAACAAAACTCAAAATAAAAAAAAATTATGAACAAGAGCTGAGGATGTCTACTTCGTAGGTGAATTTCGCACTTTGTTGTAATCCACGCAACTTGAAGCTGTAGAACTGCATTCATTTTTAATTTATCCTGTTGAGTTGTCTGCCAGTTTTGCAGATAGTATTTGTGAGTTTTTGTCTTTAAATGTAGTGCAGAGGAGATTTTACATGCTCAATATTTTACCTGTTGGGCAAGATTCTTTAAAGCAGTAGCTATCATAGTCTTTGCATTTGTCAACCCAATTTCGCGCTTGAAGATCACTTTGTGGTTCTTCTCTGTGTAACTGAAAACAAAGATCAACTGTTTCAAAATTGTCTTGGGTATATTTATGGGTAGTCAAGTGTTGATCATATGATCATGTGAAACTTTGAAGTTTTCCAATAACATTGTGCACCCAATAAAGATATTGTGCTAACTCAAAAGTTTTATTTCAATTCCTTAGTTTTTCATTGACTTTTAAGAGCATACCCTAAGACTGTCAATAGCAATATAATAAATATTTGAAGATTTTCTAAAAGCATATTTTTGTCTGGTGCACTGAAGGTGATGACCAAAATTCCTAAAGTTGCACCTTTTGCATATAGTCAGGAAATGAAGTACCGGGTAGTCATTGTATTTTGAAGCAATTGGCACTTACTGCTGATACTGCATTGTTAAGAATAGTGTTCCACACTGGACACTGTGATGTTGCCAAGTCTTCACTTGACATGTTTGCCAAAAGCACTGTTGTTGGTGCTTTTAATTTTGCACAACTGTAGTTTCCATTTCCAATGTTGTAGCGGCATTTTTTTTCCATCTAAGAAAAGTGCACATTATATGCATAATTGCACTCAATATATACAAGAAAAACATGTTAGCAGACATTAATATGTGCATTAGTGTCAGGCTACATAGTTGTAGTGATTGTGCTTCTCTGCAAACTGCATTGTTTTCAGTGTCAGTCTCTTGTATATTCTTACCTGTTTGCAATCGATATCGGTCTGTTCCAGACCTGAAATGCAGTTACAAAAGTTCGTGAATGCATGTTCATATTATGCAATTAAACGCTGTAGGCTTCAAAGGAATCATTCAGCTGTGCTCCGTTTTCTGGCTTTGCGATGATTCAGACTTGCACATATTATCTATATTCCAGCAATCACTCTCTGCAAAGGTGACGTAGTCAAATCAATCAGCAAATTGTTTTAATCAGAAAAGTGATTTCACGCAACTGTATGCATCCTTAGTCCTTATCACATAAGGACCGAGAATACATTTAGTAAAACCGATTTCCTATTCAAACACTTTGCTGCTTGATTGGACTATTAAAAAGCTCTAAATATGCTGCAAGCTTTCAAGGAATCAATAGAATGGGCTCTGTTTTCATTTCTTTGCAATAATTCAAACTTGCACATATCAGTATTGAAGTAACTAGTCTCAACACAGGTGAAGTGTTGGAATCAATCAGCAAATTTTAATAGGATTTTTTTAAACACATTAAAATTTTCTGATCGATTCAAAGTCTTCATCTGTGTGGAGACTAGATACTCGATTAGACTATGTAACCTTTGCAGAAAGTAATTGCTGGAGTATCATTATTATACTTTAGGTTTATGAAAATTGTGTTACATTTACGTTATAGCATTATATACAGTCATAGCCACTTTCATTGTTCCCATTTATAAATTACCATTCGCCTGGAGCTTGAAGTTGTTTTCTTTACACTGGTTGCTGCATTCAAGTGTAACAAGAAATAAACTTGATACTCGATGCTTAGCATTCAGCAGCAACGAGCTATTGTGACTGTCAGCTTGTAGCAAAGGGTGCACTTCTTCCTCCATTGCAGAAAGAACTGTAGATCCTAATTGAAACAAGGCAATGAGTTATTTAATTGTCTATTTGCAATTGCAAGGAATTTTAAATCAGCTTGCCTTGTTTTAGGTTACTGTACCTGATAGCATGTCTGTCACATTGATTCTTGATTGGTTAGTCAGGCTGGTGTCCGATAGTGTGAAGAATATCTCTTTCAGTTCATTGCTGGTTGTCATTTCGCCTGTTTCTTGGTTGTCGTTGTTTAGATTGTTACTGAAAATGCCAGTGATTTGGTGCATAAAATAGCTCCATGCATCAGTTTCATGTACTTCAAGTTTTGACTTGAGTGTAGGTAGTATAAGCCAGCACTTCTTGTCAGATGTGTGCTTACCAGCATGGTCAGAGGGCATTGTGTTCTGTGAAAGATAATGTTCCAACAACTTTGCTACATAGCCCTGACCAGGCTCTTGTACCTGTGGTGATTGTATGGTTGACTTTGTTTCTTCTTGTTGATTTATAGTGATGTTTTTTCCTTGCAGAATGTTGCAGCCAACTGAATATAACAAGATATCATTACACAGCTAAAAGCTTAATTTTTTTTATATCTTATTTGTAATCCAGAGAAACATGTTGGGGTAATCACATTAGTTATTTAAATGTCATTTATTTCTAAATTGAATGCAGCAAAAATGTGCTTATGTTTAGAATTAGGAATACTATTATCATACAAGATCAACATTTCATACTTTTGGTTCTTATGTACTGAGTTACATACCATAAAATTCCACCATGTAGTGCAGCTTCATTGATGGTCCAGCGAAAATGACTGCTTGGTAAGTATCTCTGAATATAAAGATTTGTTCCTCGCAGCTTCTGATTTGAAAAATTCCACTTCGGCTGTAACTCAGTTGATGTACGATGATAGGAGTTTTTCTGTCCACACCCTACAAAACACATTCACTCATTTTGGCTTGTAGCACATGGAAGCAAAATTCGCTCTAAAAGTCAGAAACATTCTAACAAACTCTTCTATTGATAAGATTTATATTGGTTTTGTCGTGAAATTAATCCTTCGTGTGTATCCTGTTGCTTCAGTCTGCTATGCACTTTGTCATTAATTTATTGAAACAGGTATTCCAAATTGATTTACATTTTTCTGAATTTTACAGTTTCCACTGGTAAATTTGCTCCGCATATATTAACTTCTCATAAAAACGACTTGTATGTTATGTTGTGCGTAATTTTTCTTGCTTGAAAGCGGTTTCAGGCAATGGTTTGCATTCGAAAGTAACGATTCACATAGTGTTGGATTTGGTCAATGCTTCTTTTTGTTAAGCTGTCTGTACTGTAGTGCAGGTAATAACTTCACCACGATGAAATTAAGTATACTTTGCCTTTTCCAGCAGTAGAATTTATTTTACTTTGCGTTTACTACACGTAATTTTTCTGCAAATTAGTCTCAACGACTATCTCGAAAAGAATTTCCAAATGCATTTTGCATCCGGTTGCTTAAAGTACTTGAATAATACTAGCGCTCGCCCATCAGGAATCACTGGGAAGTGTACGCGAAAACTGAAAAACAAAAACTACGTGACGATGTTAAGCCAACTTCTCGCGCCTTAAAAATTTACCTGCATTGCAGTTAACCCGTACAAAATCTCATACTCAAATCAACAGACTTTTGCCTTCATTGATTGGCCAAGTGTTCCCTGTACACAATAGGAAGGTTCGTCCTGTAGAGGACTGCATTCCAAACGGCCCCTGGTCCTTCGCAGTTTTCTACCACTCCCACCCTCCCCCACACATTATGTATTAGTCTACTTGGAAGTTACCGAAGCTCTATGCAGTGGTGCTAGAACTCATAGCAGCCGTGGTGCGCCATCCATGCGGGTGCTCTTTGCTGGCGCCACATGCTATATTCTTTCATCTATCTGTGTGTTCCTTGTTAGTGGCATGTGGACGTGAGTTGTACTTGGTTGTGTGTGGGTATAAAACATTAAACCATAAATAAATCTAAAAAGAACAGGATGAAAAGCCAATTAGAAGTCAACGGTCACATTTAAAACCGCTTACGGTTATATTCTTGAAATGAAAAACAAATGTTGTTGGCTTGCCCATGCTTGTGATTGTTCTCCTTCTGAGGTAGCTGTTGTATGAAGATTTGTAAATTAGATATCCATGAGGCTGACTGCAGTGGAAATCATCACATTTTGTACCTGCGTATAAAATTGCTGATTTACTTGCACGAAGGAATGGTTCGTGAAGTTTCAGTATAAATGAAGGGCGAAAGTGTTTATTAAGTCTGATAGATAGATATTCACTGAAAAGGTAGTCCTTTTCAACGTAAACAACATTTCTGCTGGGATTGTAACTGGAAAAAAGCGGGATATTTCCATTAGCACTGAAGCACACACTTCCAAAGCAGCACAGAAGTTTATGTGCCATAACGTGTTTGGCATGCTATGTTTCAGGAACTTTCCTGTTAAGATAATTTTTTTTCACAGACACTAATGCAAGATAAATTTCATCACCGTTACGTATCAGACACTAATCCATCACCTGCCTTTTTGAGGCATGCTTGTGACTGTCAACGCGTTGCCAAAGATTACAGACGAAACGATAAGTAACGTGATGTGAAACATGTTTTCGTTTGAGTGCCGCCGCTAAATCCAGCAATATTTTCAACATACAGTTACCTAACCAAACGTTGCCGGCATTGACGCTGAAAGTGAAATAATAACGTTATTTGATTGCATTAATTATATCATTCTTCAATGGGACATGTTAACCTCACAAGTTTTCTTGACCTCGAAAAATTGTCAGCTATCAAAATTAGTAAAATTCATGTGTGGGTGAGTGTTTTTCAAACTAGTGAGTTACTTCAAGTAGCATCTCAAAGGAAAACATTTTCGTTTTTTCGCTAGCACTGCACTAATTACTTAGTTCCTGGTCGAAATAAATATCTGCGTTCTTCTGCGGTTTGCGTCATCTGCGTTACAATGGCATTTAGGGAAAAAAACGTTCATACCGAACCCATCTGACCTTGTTATCTTCACTGTGTTTGTTCTAAATACAACTGTCTATTTTTAGAGCATTTCTCGTCCAAATTCCTTTCGTCAAAACGCTAATACCCTTTTTATGTGCACTGGTACCTTTATCCATCAAGCTGGTTCTTGTCCTGATCACATTGTGAAATCATAATCGTCACTGTGCTCCCCACTGTTCGGCGTCGCGCGTTTTATACTTTTTCCGATCAACAACATATTTTCCCTTGTGTGGTGTTGTCACGCGAAACTGCCGAGATTTTGTCACCATCGTCAACGTTTCGCGCGTCGGGAAATTTACCATTCCCTGAGGTGTCGCGTTCTGTCTAACGTTTAACGTATGAGCGACCGAGCATCTTCCATGTTTCCGAGCAAGGTTTCCGCTTTCTCCCATGCTAACTTCCGTTCTAGCCAGATAAGACTTCACAAGGTTTCTCACTTGGCAAACTGTCGCTTTTGCTGACCACGTCCCATCTATCTTGTCTTTGTGCTTGTGTTTCCGTGCACAGACGAACTTGTGTTTCCTTGCGCAGGCCGAAGTTCCGCACGTCTGAAATTGCACCTCATCTTTATCTTGCCGCAGATCCATGATAGCGGTACTTGGTTATGTAAAGGAACCACTTTGCAATCCTTTCGTTGCGTCCGGATTGTGGTCTGCCATTCGTTTCATTTAGAAAATCTCACGAAAACAGTCATGTTTATTGTAATGCTTTTCGCATGCTGGATAATGCAGATTTTATCAGAAGAAAATCGTTTTGGGGTAAAATAAAGAGTCTTTGTTTTGAATACCGTGGTTTCACGTAGCTTAGTTGCGTAACAAACGTATGCAACCTTGAATCCAAAGCGTAAATCTTGAAACATCCGATGGTTTCCGTCATTTTCGACGTTTTGTCACTTTGTCAGCGTCGTGACTTACGTGATATGCGAGGCCGATTATTTTTATTACTCTCTCAGCCGCCCACTCCCTGTCTAGCCTGTCAGGTAAATGCAAGAATATTACTGAAAGCAGCTGCAGTGGGACAGGATGTTGTTTCAATGCGCCTGCGACGTTCTCACGTTTTTTCAGAAGCTATTTTTTTTCGTGATCCACCTATCGCGTTTCAGACATCTTCGTATTTCAATTTCCTATTTCCATTCAGCCCTATCGCAGTAGCGATGACGTATATAGTGATCACCAGGTAGTTCGTTGATGATTATAAAATTTAATGNGGAAAAAAGCCTCGGATTTAGCAGCTGAGCTGCNCCCAAAGCTTTGAAACTTGTTCGTGNGGAGAAATAACGTGAAGCANCGCTGTTGGAGNAAAAATGTGCCGGACTTTGAACATCATTGTTGTTGCGGACCTATTAAAAATTGTCCTTTAATTTTACGCAACATGTCTGCGATTCCTTTGTTCTTTTTCTGCGCCGTATTGTCTCAACCGTGATGCGTAATCGGTTCAGTTTTCGGTGCAGTCTGTTGTTTTCTATCTATTTTCTATCAGTTGATACCAGCAACATAAATTGAAGACCTCATGTCATAAACACGATGTGCTACCTCATTGCTTTCCGAAAGTCGTGGTAAACGTCCTATAGTAAATGCGGACGAGTGCATTATTGGGGAGTGCGAGGGACATTGACACCACTTGAAATTGTTTTGAGCACTGCTAACATTGAAAAGAATATGTGAAATGCAACGTTCTACCTGTGTAAGTGTTCAGCAGAAACTATCGACATTGCAAAGCAATTAGTATTTCGCCATAACCAGCCCCCTCATGAATTACACCCTTGTTTTTGGCTGTCAAGTTGTTTTTGGCTGATCTGAATTTAGGCCGTATTCGTTTTTGTTTCACCGCAGACGGTTTTTATTCCTTTGTGGTTGACGCAGTATTTCAATGAGTCTTCGCGTCTGTCAAAACCGTTAGTTTTCCTTGGGGCTACGTAGGTGTCACCCGACGCTCGACACGGCGTCTACGAGTATTGGTGATGTCAAACTTATCTGTGATGTCACAAAGCTTGGACAGGTCGTCGGTTAATCAATTT
>JGI24022J15233_10004555_pt1 | contig 14356 bp, 7 predicted proteins | sample Ectturendosymbi2_FD_15233 | JGI IMG/M metagenome (IMG submission 15233) | reverse complement strand
CCGCTTGAGCGACTAGAAACCCCACTAATAAATAAAAACAGCCAGGGCAAGAATCCTAGATGTTCAATCAGAGATGAAATTTCGCAGCCCTCCCGGCGATTTTCACCACGAGCCGCCACTGCAACGATATACAAGGTGTTTCAAAAAATTTGACATCATTTTGCAATCTAATAACTTTGGCAGTTCCTGTTTAAATAACTTTAAATTTACACAGATTGTGTGGAAACAGGCCAAAATTTTGTGCTTAATATTTGATATGTTTATCTTTTCAGGTGTAGAAATTTTTAATTGATAAATTATTCGTACTGCGGTCAAACCTGCTGCATCGTGTTTGGGAGGAGCTAGACTACCGACTTGACGTTTTCCGGGCAGAACCGTCGCCAGAAAGTTTTCTATAGGGGGACTTGACATTGTAAAACTAACCAAAACTCCACTTATTTTAAAGTGTTTCACGTTTCAATTTGGGGGGGCTTGGAGCTTTGTTTGGGGGGCTAACCCACCAAAGCCCCGTGGTGACGGGACTGTTTCCGGGTAACAGGCGGCGCGCACACTGAACATTTGTAAAATCTTTTATGGAATTCACGTGCCTTTAAATTTCTTATTCAGATTTACGGGAATAAATCTTGTTTTGGTCAACATTAAACCTGTTGAATTTCATTTGATTCGACTATGTAGTTTCTGTAATATTTACATGTCAAATTTTTTGAAACACCCTGTATTTAACATTTGCAGTCATAGAAAAATTCACTTCAACACGACAAGCTTGCTTGGATATGATTGTGGTTAAGGTTTTTATTTAAGGGCGATCGAAATGGTTGTACAACTTGGCAATGGCTGCAGTTGTTCAACGCAATTAGTCGAACGTAAGACTCCGCAATCACTGCTGATCATCCAAAAGGCGTGTCCCACCTGGCATGGTTTGGTGATACAGTTTTCGAAATAGACGTCTGATGCTAACCAGTCGCTCCGGGCTTTCGTGGGCTTAGTCCCGCAAACAAAGCTCCAAGCTTCCCAATGTGAAACACTATAGATCAGTGGACTTTTTGGTAAAATTTTAGAATGTCAATCTCCCTACACAACGTAAAGGCTCCCAACTAAAGACCTGGCGACGGTTCTGTTGGTAACGAACAAAGGCAAGGAATAACACTGCATATTGGAAGAGGTCCAACCCAACATCTAGACCAAGTCCGCAAATCGCGTTGAAGACTGCAAGCCAGCGCTTCTCAACCACAGTCGGTTTTAAACCTGTTTACGATATTTTTTCAAAATGGGTCCCCGCACCTGTAAAGGGCTCCGCGCAAGTGCCGACAGAGTTAACGTTTGCAGCGTTTTATATATTCTACGAGGATTAAAACACTACTGAAACATAAAGTGAACAACGAAACGTTTTTTACTGAGATCATATTATCAGATTTATTATTATAGCCTGCTATATGCAGTGTAAATACTTTTTTTAGTTAAATACTACACGAAATTTTAACAAAAATAAATGTTTACATCTGTAAAGTAGGTATCGCCATCACATCCCTTAATTTTTTCTTTGATCCCCTGGAATGAGTAAACTATTAAAAGGCCACGCGGTGGGCTTACCGAAGATTAAAAACCAACAGGGAAGAAAATTTGACGAAACATGTCATGTTCGTATATGCATATGTAAAGAAAGCAAAATGTAGAAAAATTAATGATAAAGACGGCGACAAGCAGAAAAAGCAAGAGTTATAATCGACAATAAAAAACAAGACTCATTTCAGTCTGTGAGTGTTTAGATGTGATTTTCAGAAATATTTATTAATCCTTATATCTTTAAATAAGCACGAAACATTATTTTCTCTCATTTCAAATTTTTCTAAGCAAATTTGAGAGGTGGAAAGGGCGGAACTTTTATGGTCGGTTCCAGGCGGCACTTAGCCTCGCTATACCACTGCCTTGGTAGCAACGCTTATAGTAGCACAGTTCATAATTATTTATATATGCATAGCCTGGTGCTAGATTCGTTTGTGATGCATGTACATTACCAGGAAATTTTTCTGATTTGGTATCTTGCACTTTATAACGTAGCTTATTGAATTTAATGCTAATTGTGCTTTCCTTGAAGCAGGGGTGTGGAACCGGAGCCCAAGTAATTTTTGAGGGCTGGAGCCGCAGCCAAAAAATTTAGAAATAAAACCAATGCAGCCAAAAATTTTAGATGCTTGGAGCTGGAGCCTGAAATTTGAGTTTCGGCGCCACAGCCTGCTTTGAAGTGTGCACTATCATAGTGCTATGAGCCAAAGATACGAGCACAAACCTGAGTTCATTGCTAAAACTCGATAGACCAATAACTGAATAAGGACTAAGAATGTGCAATTTTACGTGAAATCGATTTCCTATTAAAAATTTGCTAATCGATTCCTTGCTTACCCCCATTGTGCGAGTACATACTTGAATGTAAATATGTGCATGTTTGAATCATCGCAAAAAAATGAAAGCAGAGCGCAGTCGGCTGATTCCTCGAAAGCATACAGAAAAACTAGTGCATTTAACTGATGAAGTATTCGATATTTTTGCAAGGAAATTACATACTTAAATTGGATCTTTGAAGACGTGCGCAACCATTGTGCAGTGTATTAAAATCTTAGGCATTTATGAAGATAACAATCAACTGCGGTCTGTTCGGCGTCACAGGGATTTCAGAGATCAGAACCAGAACAAATGCAGATAAGCTGTAATATCAAAAGAGTATGAAAATCAAACAAAAAAGGCTGAAGTGAATGGGACTCAACATTCACAAGACAAAGTCATAAGGGAACACGTCTCGTCGGCGGAGGACAACATGAAACACTTTTAAAAGCATTACAATTTCCAATGACGAGATGGGCATAAAAAATAGTCAAAAATCAACGTTTTTTAAAGCTACAGTACTTAGGTTTGCGATGGAAGGTTTCGTTCAGCAGCTTCCATTGAGGACTTCAGTTTATGTAAATGATCCAAGGAGCACGTCAAAAACGGCCTAATAGCATTTATTTCCAGCTGCGTCAAATTGTCCAGCCGAGCGTGACCGGCTTGCAGCTTAACAAATTTGTCTACGTTGCTTCTCAATTTAGCGGCTCTGATATCCCAGATGTCTTTCACAAGCGTCCGTAGAGTGTCAGCGTGTGGTACGTTGTCAGCGGCATGAGCCAACAATAAATGACACATTTCGCGAAAATGTGGATTTGGCAGACGTGTGAAAAACTCGCTTGTGGCTTCTTCATCCTTTGTAGATTCAAGCTTTTCAACAGTAAACCAATCCGGAGGATAAATTCTGCATTTCTGTCTTTCTTTCAAAGAAATGGCAAGCCACAAAGGTACTTCTACAGGCAAACCAGGATTGAATGGTCCGTAATCACCAGAAATGAAATAAACCTTGTCCAAAGAAAAGTTCGGTACAATGCTGACAAGCTGTTTTTCAGCAATAAATTCTATTTCTGTGTGATCCATGTCAGTCTGATCTTTCTATTTCAGCCCACTACTGGAAACTGCTTGTTGCGGTTCCAATATTTATTAAAACTTGAATAAGCAGACATGTATCATAATCATGCCTGTGAAAACGCAAACAACCAATAAAAGTAAACTTGCCAAAATCATCTGCAATCAGTACACCAACTGGAATGCTTGTTATACCTATAAATGAGGATTTAAGCACTGTCTGTGCACACTGCACCAGTAACAAAAATCAGCACGCATTGATATTATTTAATGGAAATCGATTTCGCCACACGGCATCTTCAGTCTGTTCAACTTCAGGTTGGTACCTCAGTAAATGTTGATCCCAAAATTCTAACCCATTACTCTAGTCCTGATCTTGGAGTTACTGTTATTAAAATCCTGGGATATCAAGAGTGTATCCAAGAACGCCAAAACTGTGTGATTTTGCATGGGTTTGTGGATTATTTACGTTTCAGAGCAGCTTTACGATGCAAACCTGTCATGGACATAAAGGTGAGGGTGTCAGTGTCATAATGACCTTAGCCTTGTGATGATACTAATTACTGACTATCATGTAGCGATTCATTGAACAATCGCAAGTAACTTACTACACATGTTGCAACCATTGTGACTACTAATGATTTTTGATATTCTTAAAATCTAACAAAATGCTTTACCTGGGCCATTTACAGTATATAGCCTCCAAGCACATTTATGAGTCTTTTTCTTGATGTCTGCGCAAGCCATTAACACCCTATGAAAAATTTCTTTCTGCAGTGAAACAAACTTATTACAGCCCTGGGTAATCTGCTCATAGAAACTGCTTAATGTGAAAATAACCAAAACCATTTGACATATAGCTGTGAAGTGTAAGTTTTACTGCAGGAATCAATCAGTAAGTTGGGATACACACATGACAAAAGCCATAAAAATATTAAGTTTGCTAGGTGCTGCTTTCCACTAACAGTATATAAAAGTGCTAAGGATGAGAACTATCAAAAGTGAAGAAGTGGTACAATAAATTAAAGATCAAGTGTGACACAAAAAACCTTGAAACAAATGAAGTTGCATACTTTCACTAACTTAATTCTAGTTTTTATTAAATCGCACCATGATTACATGTGAGTGTTCAATAAATGAAATGCAATAGTGTGATGCCTAACATGTGCAGTATGTCATCATCTCATACGAAGTGCTAAAAGCAATTGTTTCATTTGTATCTGCAAAGGAAAATATAAAGTTCTATGCACAACAACAAAGCACTGATAAATGTGGGAGTAACCAAACATACAGGCAGGGGAAGATCCAAGGAGGGACAATTGGGGCAATCACCCACTTAAAACCTATGAAAGTAACTTTATTCACTGTGATTTTGTACAAATCGGAAAACAGCATTCATGATATAAGGCCATTTTGACGTCCATTATTTTGTCACAGGAGTGTTGTGAAGTATACTTCATCTACCTTGCAGTAGTGAACCCGTAATGAGACTTGACAACTAAATTTTACTGAAATCCCCCCAAAAAACTTACTGGCTAGATCCATCCCTGCATACAGGTTTCAGTAAGCAACAATAAATTAGGGCTACCATATTTTCATCATCAAAAGAACACCTTTTCCAGTCAGATGCATAAGCTAAAAACTACCTGTATTCAAGGTTCAAATAGGCTGCACTTTTTTACTCTAGCTGTAGAACAGTTCAACGAGCTGTAACATAGATAAAATTAACAAACCAGGAACATTTTAACAGCAATATCTTGAGAAACTCAATCCTCTAAATTTGCAAACACAGTACAACTGTGTGGCACAATTTTAATCTTTTATTGTTATTGTGTCCAGAACCACTGAGTCCAAAAAAGGCAAACAGTAGCATAGAGGGTACCATAAAAAGCTACTATTTTTGGTCACCTAGTTATGGATTCCTGGCATGACGCTAACTACAACAGGTGGGGCTGCAGTTCAGAAGTTTTCAGGAACCTGGAACCTTCTTCAGACATTGCTATTTTTGCATCCAATCTTGTCTGGAGCAGTGACTCAAACTGTGAATCAAAATGCCTTTTCCAGGGCAGACTGAGCTTTTCTGCAGGGTTGCCAGATGGTGCAACATTTGCCAACGTTTTTGGCAAGTTTTCCATGCAAAAATCTTGCTGTTTTGTAAAATAATAATTGTGAATATTGACAAAACAGCCCATTTAGGATTATTTATGAAATGAACACCAAAAAAACGTAAGAGAGAAAATACAGCCCAACATTAATCATTGTGAATTATCATTCCGATCACCCTCCAATTTCTGCAAAGCATGTTTAGTTATTTGTACTGTGCTTTACAGTAGAACTTCAGTTCAGTTGTCAAAAATTAAAAATTGGAAAGTATGGAAAATATATGGATTGCAAAAATCATTATATATGTATCAAAAAAACAATAACATCGTCATTCTCAAAATTTTTGCCAAAATTTGCCCTAAACTGGACAAACACTTGACATATCCTTTGTCAAGCACCTGACAACCCAGACTTCTGCTATGCAATGCGTCAGTTGAGGAACTTGGAAATGATCATATGCAGGTGGAAATATTTCTCCACTCTGATAGCACTTGCCGCTGAACGTAACTCAAAATACCGCATGCAGAGGGTGGTTTACTGATGTCTGGACACTTCAGTGACTTTAATTTCTCTCCAGGAGTGCTTCGAAATTTATTAGAAGCAGTCACCCTCTCTAATAGAGGTTGTTCATAGATATTAGCAAATGCTAATGTGGAGGAAAGCTTAACAAGCAATTTTAACACCTTTGCTAATGCGGAGGAAGGCTTAAAAAGCCATTTTAACACCTCTGGTGCAGAATGATGTGTATACGCGTCAATCATTCAAATGCACCAGGTGCAGATTGATGTGTACAAACATAATTGAAATGACAACACAATAACTTTTTTGTACTAGTTTTTTGACACAAAAATTTCCACAAAGGTTTGTCATACCTAGATACATTAATCCTGACAAAATCATGCAAATCGACTAAAAACATTGAGTTGTCGAAGTTGGATTTTTTTGACTGACTCTGGAAGTCCTATTGGATCATTTTTTACATCACACTCTTAAATTGAGAATTCCTGTTGAAATTGTACAATTTTTTGAAACTTTTGTTGAAACAGAGATTTCTTGCTATGCACCACAATTCCCATTGATTTTAACAGCCAAATTTTATTCCCTTTAGGTTAAGGAGTCGTAGTCAGAAATTTTTTTAAGTTCGGAGTCAGATATTTTACCTCCGACTCCACAACCCTGGTGGTAGGTGCTAACAGTTGTTGTCTGAAGTATAATAATTTTTTTCATACTTGTTTGTTTGCATAGAGATATTCTAATTATGTTCTCCATAACTATTCGCATAGTTAACACCTTCAGAGCCGGTCTTAATCAAGCGGTTCACGCCAAAACAGCTTGATCGTATGTGGTTCGCGCGATCATAACACCAGTGCCATACGCTCTAGAGAACTGTTCAAATGCTCAAAAGGCACGGCAAGTCTTGTAGTTTGCATGAAAAAAAATTTTTGGTTGGGGGTTGCAGATTTTTTGTCAGTGACGTCATAAGTGGAGGGCTTTTAAGCCACCTTGGCCCACTTCACCTGGCCCTGGGCCCAAACCGTTATATGGTAGTATTTCGCTTAAGTTTTTGTAGGAAACTAGGTTAAACCTGAGTCTTTTGATACTTTAGATGACCTGCTGGGATTTCGGGTTCAAAAATTATGATCTAAAGTAAACAAAATATTTGATTATTCTCTTAATTAGATAATTAATTATTTTGTTCATTTTATAGCATAACTTATGAACCAGAAACGCTAGAAAGTTGACCAAAGTCTGAAAAGACTTGGACTCAAGCCTAGTTTCCAATAAGAACTTCAGCGAAATACTTATCTAGCAGCTGGGCCCTAGGCCAGGTAATATGAGCCAAAATGGCTAAAAAACTACCTCACTTATGACGTCACTCACAAAAAAAACAAAAAAAATTGTTTTTCATTGCAGACTAGAATGAAGACTTGCTCAATCTTTTAAGGGTTTGAACAGCTCTTTAGCACAATCGGCAGAGGAGCTATGCTGTTGGTAATACAACCGAAAACTGCTGTTTCAGGCCGATTTCCAAGTAGGAATATATCATCATGCCCCGCTTGGTTTCCAGCAACATTTTGCTAGGCCTAGTCTACAACACTGTACAAATCACCTAGGATTACTTTTTTTTGTAATTGCCTTTTTGCAAAGAAAATTTCCACAAATACTCCTAATAATTATTACTTGTGCACATCACTCTTGAAATTTCGAAATGGTTTTGATGAAAATCTTTGGAGTTATGTGCTTTCAGATCTGGAGCTACTAGGCCTACAGAGAGTAGACTACAAAACTTTACACATTTAGCGAGGTTACAAGGTTTTTGTGTGCAGCACCATAATTTTTTTAGAACTAATTTCTTTGCCATAAAAATTTACACGAATGTTTTGCTACATGAATAAAAGATGCAATCTTTTATCACAAAACATTAGTAAAATTATGGTAAATTGTGAACTAGAAACCCAATAAAAGGCTCAAAAGATGCAGATTTTAGCATAGTTTCTCCTAAAATCTTCAGCAAAATACTTTCCTTGTATGGTTGAGGTCCAGAGTCCGATAACACCAAAACCTACTTCACTTAAGAGATTGTATCAGGGTTGCCAGATCTCCGTTTTGCCAAGGAGCCAAATCTAGTCCAGAAAAGAGCCAAATTATTAAGGGGCCAAAAATGGCCAACCATTTTTTTCCAAATTTATCAGGAGTTACAAAGTCATGAACCCATGCTTAGCAATTTATTGAATGGCAATGTTCCTCAATCACAATTGTAGCTCAACAGCAAAATAAGTACATGATGAAAGATCATAAGAGAGCAACTCAATTTCTATGTGTAGCCAAAAACTGAGATAAATTTACCCTTGTCGATAAGTGCTAAAGCGATCAACAACAATCTGAACAACAGCAACAAACATGTGCACCACCTAAATAACAGTAAGTTAGGTAATGTAACAGTTCTCAATGCTACCTCTAAACTGCAGCAAGTAACAGGTATGCTGATTAACTTACTTTCATATTCAAGATTCCTCACAAAATTTTGCAATCAAAAACCTTCAAAATACAAGAATTTGGTGAAAATCTGCTATCTAGTCAAAATAGTGAAAAATATGGTTTCTTCCACAAGACTCAGGGTGGTCAGATTTAATTCTTGCAAAGGGCCAAGTCTGTCCTGGAAAAAGGCCAAACGAAATTTTGGGGCTAGCAGGTATTATTTGGGACCAAATTTCTGAAATTTGGCCCCAAAAGGGCCAACCTGACAACCTTGCATTGTATTGTCTTGTGTAACGTCTTCACTCCACCAACGTTACAATGTAAAACCAGTGTTGCCAGATGGTTGGTTGTCACCTAAACCTGCTAAATCGCGTCACAAAAAGCTGCTAGATACAGCTAAAAACCATGTCACAAATTTTCAGCTAAAACCTACCTAAAATACTGAATTTCTGCTTAAAAAACTGCTATTTTTTAGGTGTTTAAAATAAACTTGTAAGGCTATGTGTCTATTTTGGTCTTGCACTCACTATCAGTATCAACTGACCAGACATTAGGCCTATGACTTCCTGGCGTAACTGAACCACCTGGAAAAATGATATGTGTTGTGGGATAAAAATATATTCTGCCAATGTGGTCTTCCAAACCCAATGCGCTCACTAAGCACAGACGCAAATCATTCAGGAATTTCAGGTTTCAACAAGCCATTTAGTTACTTGTTAATATCAGTGGCGTAATTGACGGGGGGAGCAAGGGGCCAAGCCACGTCCCTGGCAACCTAAATGTTAAAACTGAGCCCCCTTCAGTTGACCTTTTGATATTTAGTATTGCTTAGGTTGTGTTTTTCGGTGTGTTTTTGCTTTTTTAGCTAGTACAAACATTCATGACATCCAGATTCACTATCTTTTCTTAATGTTTTTCTAAGTATTGGCTAGTAGCCCCTCAAGGTGACCAGGGGGCCACTTTTTCAGCTAAGCTTTGCCACCACCCCTGGTTCAAACCTGAGGTTTATTACGCCAATGGTTAATATAATGATGCAATTATCTGCTTGAAGCACTTCACGGTGTCATAACAGAAACTCCATGGTGATAGCAATGGTATATTTATGCATTCAAATGATTAAAGGCAGCTATTTGTGCCTGGTTGTCCTTGTGTTGCCCAATATAGAGCACCAGAAAGAAGGTAAATAATTTTTTGATGAAGAAGTTGTAAAAGTTTTCATCTCTAAAAATTGCTGGAACAAATACAGTATTTGGTCAGGAATTTGTTACCTGCTTAACCTGCTGGACGGTTTCCAAAATCGTGAAAAAAAGGAGGTAACTGCTAGATTGATAATTTTACAGCTAACAGTGAGAAAAACTTGGTAGATTTGGCAGCAAATCAACTGAAGTGGCAACATGTCACCAAGTCATATATAGTAGTTGCAGTTGAAGCATGTTGGTTGCGTCACAATAAAAACTCGAAACGATTGAAGCAGCTTCGCAGAGATGAGCGGACTGTGAAATTTTTCAGTCCAAGTCCAGTCCTGAACTGATAAAATTGAATCCGATCAAGTCCTGATCCGCAAAATTTTTGAAAATCATTAGTCCGTTCCAGTCCTGATCCACCAATGTAAAATCATGTATGTTTATTTTGCCTCATGAAGCAAAATAACCAATGGAGCTNTTTTGCCTTTAGCCAAATACAATTGCTTGAAGGCAAAATACTTCCAGCAGAGCTTTTGCCTCATGAGGCAAAATAGACACAACCTTTTTGCATTTCCAAAATTTAACAAGGAAGTGTCTATCAGGCATCAGAGGCAAAAGCATTGCTGGAGTTATTTTGCCATTGGGAGAGTCCGATTGCTTCGATTGATCAAGTGACAGGGACAATACACTTGGATTAGCGTAAGATCCTTGTTACATGACCTAAAACCAAAACTTAACTAATTGACCACCGGTCCACGGTATATTCGTGGCTGCTGTCTGATGCTAGAACGCCGGTATGGTTTTTGCGCTGGTGCTGGAGTGGGCAAGGCATTGTTTTAAAAAGGCTCTGGATGGAAAACATTGCACGATAGAAACACAAATTATGCACAAAAACGTTAGTCATATTGTGAAGTTTATGAAAATCGAAATCAAATAATTTTTCCACTTCTTTTGAAGAGAAAAAACACCCTGAAACAAGGGTGGATTGTCTGTTTTTTGACTTTGAAAATTTATTGCGCCTATTCCAACAATGGGGAAAATGTAAAAATTACAGAAACGGTTGCTATAGCTGTTACAAAGCATCCTGCCAAGTTTTGAATTACAAAATTGTAGAGAAGAAAAGTTATAACAATTTGTATATCACCTGGTCAAAGACAGCATTTCTGCTTTTCGACTCCGTCCGAAAACACACATGCGTTCAGTTGTTTTTGCCGATCGCTATATAACTCAGTTTGGTTTCGATTTGACTAAAACGTAAAGCACTTTTGTTTTGATACTAAAAACTTTTATAGGTGTTTTCGTTGCACTAACGGAACTACGAAAAAATTATTACACACATTGTACAACAAAAAAACACGCAAAATTTTATTTTCGCATGAAAAAGCCACACAAAATTTTCTATGCACAAAAAAACAATGCAAAATTTTACTTGCACTTGGCCTGAGCATTCGACAATTATCAGCTCTTGGATGCTGAAATGTAACGCTTCTGCTGTTGTTGTTGTTGCAGAAAAAATTTGAATATCACAGAACATTGTTGTGATTACCTTGTAGCAGGCGCATGTCAAGATGGAAGTGCATGAAACGAGAGGAAAAAACTACAACATTTCTATCAACTGGTCATAAATATGGTTTGAGATATGTGAAAAAGTTATGCACACATGTTCAGGTGCTTGGCGTTATTGCGATGGGAAAGGACGAGCGGCAAGGGTGCAGTGTGTGGTGGCAGGTAGATGGCGACACATCTAAATAAATGGTCACCGCTAGATGGTGCACATAAGTTACAAGTCACTGTGACAGTCACCACAAGCGAATTATCGTAGTTCACTTATCCCAGTATAATGATAGTGCAACCTAGTACTAGTAGAGTGAACTCGTCGAGAGAGCTCTAATGCTGCTGGTTGCTTTCCTGTTAGTTAATGCCCCGAATTGCCATCATTCGCTTGTGCTTGCACCAGTGGTGCAAGGCAATGCAGACAACTGCAACGAGTGCGAGCTATTGTTGGCAGCATCCTTTATTGTTCTCTGTGTTGAACCCTACATCTCCACTNATACATATTGTTGGGAAGCAGCGAAAAGATCACAAGTTGCGATTGCTGAATTACTGCTTTTTTGCAAATCAACGGGTGTTATTCTTCTCGATGCCCTTCCTGCCTCACAAAGGCTTTGCACTAACGGGCCTTTTGAAGACTGCCAAGTGCGAATGTTTGTGAAGCAGCGCACATTGCCAAGTACGAATGTTTGTGAAGCAGGGCTAATTGCCAAGTGCGAATGTTTTTGGAGCAACCGATCAGACGGCTCCAGCAGTTACATGCTGCTGAAAATAAAACAATTTTGCAGCAGCCAAAACCGTCAACTTTTTACATAATGTTCCACCTCTCACTAATTTTTGATCCACATCACACTGACATGCGTTCACAAATGCTTTACACTAACGGATCATTTCAAATCTGCCAAGAATGAATGTTTGTGAAGAAACGTCGAAAACACGGCTGAAGCACTTGCTGTCGAAAAAAATATTTATGCTCAAGCAAAAATCGTCAAATCCCTACATGATATGTTTTAACTCAGTAAAAAAGTTTTTGAGTAATTATTCATGCACTCTGCATTGGCATGCGTTCACAAACGCTTTACACAAACGGGTCATTTGAAATCTGCCAAGATTGAATGTTTGTGAAGCAGCGTCGAACACACGGCTGAAGCACTTACTTACTTGCTGTCGAAAAAATATTTATGCTCAAGCAAAAATCATCAAATCTCTACATCATACGTTTTAACTCAGTAAGAAAATTTCTGAGTGATTGTTTATCCACATTACAATAGAAACCACTCCCAATTAAATGCAATGTGACGAGACAATCAGGCACATGGTTACAGCAGGCCGATCTTATTTCAACACTCTGCAAAACGCGTGTGTGACTACAGGCAAAACCACCATGGCTGCAGGCAAAATATACCATAGTTGCTTTGAAATGCTCTCCTGACCACACCGTACATCAGCGAACATTATAAATATGTGCTTCTGGTTGCTAGAGACTTGTACGAAATGTTTGTACTTTATAAGGAAAAACATACGACCCGACGCTCAACGGTTGGCATTTGAAGTGAAGTACGAGTATCGTTCGCCGGACACGTATATTTTTGCGATCGGAAATCCCGAGCGGCATGTGCGCAAAGCTTCGCACCGCGGCAGCAAGCAACAACAGAGATCACGCGTCGCAATCTCTCTTCGCGTATGCTAGTCATCAAGTGCAATCGTTCACACGTTAATGTCGGCAGAGCTATCATGTCACAATCTCTCTTTTCATTGCTTGCTCGTGTCACGGACATTTATTTTCGTTCTTCGTGCACATCCCCTTCGTGGTGAATCACACAATCAACGGAACACCACCGGAGAGGTTGCAACAACATCCCCTCCTTTTTACAACGAACCACACTGATCGCACGTTCTTTGTGTGAAGGCTGAACTCGGCACGGCCTCCACATCCTGGTCACAGCACCATTTTGTTGCGATCGGAATCCCGAGCGGCATGTGCGCAAAGCTTCGCACTGCCGCAGCAAGCAACAACAGAGATCATGCATCGCCATCTCTCTTCGCGTACGCTAGTCATCAAGTTCATTCGTTCACACGTTAATATCGGCAGAGCTACCACATTGCAATCTCTCTTTTCATTGCTTGCTCGCGCCACGCACATTTACTGTTGTTCTTCGTCCACATCCCCTTTGTGGTGAATCACACAATCAACGGAACACCACCGGAGAGGTTGCAACAATATACTGTGGGCCGACGACCTGTACTTGGGCAAGTTTCCAGACAACCAGCGCTTAATGTGTTTAACTCAAAACATAAACCCAAAACCTAAACCCAACAACAAAATCACATTAAAACAACAAAACTTTTCTTCTAAAAGGTAGTGGCTGCAGGTCCGTCAGTGGACCTTCGTATTTGGAAAGTTATTCATCCGTCACCTGTAACGTGACAGTAACACACGATGAGTGTGTAGTACAGTGCACTTGGTTTAGTATAAATATACTAAACCCTACACCTAATCCCTCAACCAAAACCAAAACTGTAAATCTGAACACAAAGTTTGGAAACATTTGAAGAAAGTAAAAAAGTGGTCCCTTGACAAGTGTAACTATTAGACTGCTACCAAAATGAAAGGCATCAAAGTGAGAGTCGAACCAAAAACCGATCAAACAAAAGACGTAGATGCATTTGTTACACTACCAGAAATGAGCGGACTGTGAAATTTTTCAGACCGAGTCCAGTCCTGATCCAATAAAATTGAATCCGATCCCGTCCTGACCCACAAAATTTTTGAAAATCATCAGTACGATCCAGTCCTGATCCGCCAATGTAAAATCATGTACTTATATTTTGCCTCATGAGGCAAAACAACAACTGGTGCTATTTTTTCTTTAGCCAAATACGATTGATTGAAGGCAAACTAGTTCCAGCAGTGGTTTTGAATTATGGGGCAAAATAGACACAGCCTTTTGGCGTTTTCAAAAGTTAACAAGAAAGTGTATATTAGGCTTCAGAGGTTTTACGGCCGATGTGTCCCGCTGGACTCAATGACCTAGCTCAGTGCCCTTGTCCACGAGAGACTCGGTGTAAAACAAGTTGTGCTAAACGCTTTA
>JGI24022J15233_10004550_pt1 | contig 14360 bp, 11 predicted proteins | sample Ectturendosymbi2_FD_15233 | JGI IMG/M metagenome (IMG submission 15233) | reverse complement strand
TTCACGCCATATGCGCATGCACAGAGCAACATTCAACATATTAAATACGCTGAGAAAACTGATGATTAGGGCTTAGGATTTGGTGTTTAGGTAAGTGTGTCCGGTTAGGGTTGATGTTACAGTTAGGAAAAGAAAAATAATAGAACTCTAAGATCAATTCCAATATTTTCCCCTGGTGTTACTTATTCCCTTACTGCAGCTTGTTGTGGGTATCTGAAATCTAACCAAAAAGTTTTAATTTACCCAACACACATGAAAAAAGTAATCGCCAAACGTTATTCCTTTACTCTGAGAAGCAAAATAACTGACAAAAACTAATAGGACAGAAATTTCGCAGCGGTCAGCAATTTCGCTTGACACTGGGCTACAGAAACTTACTTAACAGAACGTTTTGTAACGGCGTTGGAGGCCAAGCCTGAGGTTTACAGAGGCATTCTTAACACTATTTGTTCACGTGGTACAACACTACTACAGAGTGGGACACTAATTCCTAAACTGGTCAAGCCCAGGTAAAGTACGAATGCATTGTGACATGCACACCCTCAAACGAACAAACACTAATGTCCGAGCACTGTCACAAAGTAAAATGCGGTTGTAGTGTTCAAAGAATAAGGAAGAATATATTGTCGGACTGCATCAAAGCAGGCAACCATTACGTTATTAGACGTTCTTTATCATTCAAGAAACAAGTGCATATTTTTTCTTAACAATGCCTCAAATGTAGGAATGTTACATTGAACCTGATGAGTCATGACTGCTAACACTCGCTCTCCAGGGCAGGTTGTATAGAGCTCTGCATCCAAAATTATAGGCCACACGCAATCTTTGCATGCATGACTTTCTGAAATTTCACCATAATTGTGATGCATACATGGGCGTACAAAAGGAACGAAAAGGTTCATTTTTAACTGCATTTGAGCATCGGGAAAAAGAGGCTCGCAGCTTGTTGGCTGCACAATATTTTTATCGCTGTTGTCTTTGAATGTCTCTGTCATCTGAGAGCTCAGTATTCAGTACAGCTCCCAGATATTTGTATTGGTTAACAGATTTTAGATTTTTACCACCCATGTGTCAGTAATGGGGTGACTGTGCTTTTTGCACTCCTAGCCTTAAACGTCATACCAACAGTTTTGCTGTAATTGAAAATATTTCCCTGTGATTCTGCATAAGCCTGACACCCAGAAAAAATGTTATCTTCGCAACATTTCCGAAAATGAGAACTTTTCAGTTTTAATCAAGATGCAGACCGAACGAACAAGACAGAGTAAAAATTAGTATTCTCACACAAATACCTAGTTCCGTACTCAACTAGTGTGGTCATGGCTTTAGTGTGACAGATGTATAGGCTACGGCAGAAGTAAACCTGCCTAATTTTCGTCTTGTATTAGCAAATTCGTTCTAGTCCTTTTCTTCTAGCATGTGCTTGAATTTCTATCACAATTGAAGATCCCAAACTTGAAAGATAGCCTATGTCAAGGGTGAGAGGATCTTTGAATGCTACCATTTCGGGCAAAACGGATCAAGTGTCTTGTGCCTTTGGCGCATAACGGATCAGGTGTGTTTGGGGCAAAACGGCTTTTCTGGCGTCCATGAGTTGTGTGAAAGTTTTAGAAGCACGTTTAAGCCTATGAGCTTTCAGGACTTGCACTGGTTGCAAAAGATAGGGTCTTGTAAAGCGTAATTTGGAGCCAAAGTGGTCTAGTAGGTTGGTGCGTTCAACACTTGACCAGCACTCATATGACACTTTACTACGCCTTTTTCCCAAGCCGTGGTACTGGGATGAACCCAGAAAGACGTGAAACAGTCCTCAACCTAAATTTAGTTAAAAACTATCAGGTTTCGAAGCGAAAATGTAGCTAAACAACACTTTTTTAAGAATTGTACTACGTTAATAATGGTGATCCGCTTTGCCCCTAACAAAAATAATCAAAAGGTCGAAGAAGAACACGCGGTTTGACGAGGCACTAACTGCTATGTCAAGATTTCTCATAGCAATTTGAAAGTTTCAGTAATTTTCAGGGTTCAAAAGTACCCTAATATTATTAAATTTCATGAGGGAAAATTGAGACAAAATTTTGTCACTGTCTGAGACAAAATGGTACACGAACAAATAGATAAAAAATGTCTTTAAAATACGAACATTTTGAACTACAGTATCTGCCTAGTTTTGACACTTCCAGCATATTTGTGGTTATACCAATCATTTACGAAATTTTCGATCAGGTAACTTGTCTCAAGATAAATCTTGTAAGGAGATAATTTAACCAATAGGACAAAGAAAAATTCCAATAAGATTTCTTTGAAAGGATTAGAATACAAAATTTCATCTTTATTCTTTGAAAGTTTCTACAAATGTCAAAATTGCTATGCATTGTTTTGAAAATTTCGGGGGGGGCAAATGCCCCAAACGCCTCCCCCCGGTTGCGCGCCTGCTCTGCGGTAACGTGAAATTGTTTTGGCCTTTACTATGCAAGGTATACGTTCATAGATGGTGAATCGTGTGGTTTCAAAGAAAACGATTCAGTCCCGGCCTTGTCAGTGACCTTTTGGTGTGTACCACTACACTTGTCCGCGTAGAAAAATAAGTTCATATGAGCACGCACTACGGTTTCAATTTCCGTGCTTGTCCACTACTCTCTCAGTGCGGCTTAAAAGCCTGTGTTGACAAGCAACACATGCAAATATTGCCAAAATGCCTTTAATAGTTTTCCCCAGTTCGCAATGTACGATTTCTTCTTTGTATCGAACCAAGCTCCCTCATATTACAAAAGGAAAGGACACGAGATGAAAGAAAAAACAAACTTACTTCTGAAGTTAAGTACTGCGAAACTTTGAACACAACGCTTATGAGCACAAGGAAAAGCCCGTAGAGGCAGGAAATAAAAAAAGTTGCTTCTTCTGAAAATTCTTTTCTTTCTGTCCGGTCTTGGTTCGGTGACTGATGTGTGTGGTCTATTTCTCTGTTAAGCAAAAGCAATCGTTACATAGCAATCATTCGCTTTGGAAAAAGCTACAATTTTCAAAATTGAAAAAATGCTTTTTCGGTTTGGAAAAAGCTCTACTTCGAAAATTATGGAAGCTAAAACAGCAGTATATGTCATGAATTTGGTAACACCATTCAAAAAGTTTCAAACCACCTAAAGAAAGCATTACAATACGTGTGCCAAAATGGCAATGCGTGTGCAAAAACGTTCTGAGTCAGTTCAAAATTATTGGCTGCCTGTTTAAAGTTTTGCTGTAAAGAAGTCCCTGTATTCTCATTGAATAGGTATGTTTTACCAGAAGTACAAATTAAATCTCACAAAGGTAATAAATCTATTGGCGTTCTCCCTGTTAGAAGCGATTCCAAGGGCGTGGCTTCCAAAAGTTTTGAAGTATAAAGGACTAATTGGGATTTTATCTTCTCAAAAATAAAAAGCTTGCTGGTTGTCAGCAAAATTGCAACTAATCATTTTTTTAGGTCAAGGTTACAATTAGGTTAAACACATACTGTAAGTACGGCAGAAACTGCATGCATTTTAAAATTCAACGATTGAAATGGGATCAACTTTACTTAAAACTTACTTCTCCAGGAACCGAAACGAAAAACGCAAATTTATTTCAGAGATTCATCCAAAAAAGTAGTCATTTTAAAACAGCTTCCAACTCATTTCAAAGCAAAACGTGAAAAAGGTGTGGGAACACCGTTCTCACGCGTTCCCGTTCCACTACAACTCCGAATTTATGAAAGGTTCGTTTTAAATATCATATTTGCAAGAAACAGTTTTTTTACATAAAAACTTAAATGTTCACATTTTACGCAATGACTTTTTAAGGTTTTAATTTAATTTTTTGACACATTTTGAAATCTTCCATTCACATTAACCCAAGTTGCACAATAAAAATCAACATCTATACATAACCTGATGAAACGTGGCCTAGGAACCAAACTACAGTACAATGCAAGATCAGTTGATGGAACATGTCATATTTTGAAAGTGGTGCCGGGCCACTCATTATTATATTATTTCGCTGATTATGGCTGCATCTCCCATTTCTTTCCTCCCATCAACAAAAATGAGGCCACGCGCCTGCCGGGTAGCATTCAACAAACAACACCTTTCAACGCTGAATTCAAGTTTCACCCCAAATTTTTTGTTTCTTTTCGCCCAAAATTGCATAGTAAGTTTGTTTGTGGCAAAGACATGTTTGCATTATACTTACTCATCGCTGTTGCCACCTCCATGAACTTCTGCCAAGTCAGTTGAATTTGGAGGAGAGCCGCCCTTATGGCAATTAAAATGGAAGCACTCCATTTTCCTAAAAAATAATGATAAGAAGATTGGTTTGGGCCAAACATTACAAAGCTCTAGCCTGATACACATTTTTGCCTAGTCAGAGCTCACTATTGTGCAGTGGGATAAAACCTAGAACCACTGATTCCTAGTGGCCAGAATGGGGAACCCATCTCTCGTTTTTCTTAGCATACCTACTAATGAGATAAGCAAATCTTTCCGTCTTCATAAGTTTCAATCAGTTTCATTTAAAAAACAAACGAATCTGCGGGAAAGTATGGGTAGTTCTTGGATTCATTAACTCTTGCGTCGCTACCGCTCTTCGCTTGCGCTCATCGAATTTAGCGGCAGAGTTATAAAACTATGGTATGCATTTTCTCGCAATGCCTTGCCATGAGACAGACTGCTGTGAAAGTGACGTGAGAAGCCTGCCGTTCAAATGTTTTTGTTTGTTGTGTGGTTGCGCAAAGTTTTTCAGTATGGTACTTTTTGCAACAATAGTGGCAAAACATTACCAACTGTTGCGTGCTTACTTTCAATTTGTACGACTAACTGGCATGATTCAGCTGCTCATGTTAAGGTCCTGAAAATAGTTTCTCGGCTGGCGTCCAAATCTTTTTCCATGAAGCTGTCTGATTTTCACATAAAGGATACACACAAGACAAAATTCTAGGAAGAGTGCTAACTAAGACTTTTTTGTTGAAATATAGATTTTGATGGATTTGGGAAAAAAGGAAACTCAAGCTACCCAAAACTAGAGTTATGCTATTATTGTGCAATATGAAGTTTCAGTTCTACCAATAATAACTAAAAAAAAGGTTCCCAACAAAATGATAACGGATCTTATGCCAAACTCAAACATCTCTCAAGAAGTCGCTCATTTGCAACGTTGGTTTAACTATTAAGTATGACACCAAATAAGCATTATACTGACGTACATAGGAATGAGATGACGTTATCCTGTTGACGACCAAATTGTTGACAATTCAAAAGAAAATAAACTCAAGGTTTGAAATACACGAAGCAGTAGCAGGATACTACTCTTTACAAAAAAAATCAGCGAGAGAAACAAGAGAATATAAGTTAGCCAGAAGTTCCGTGATAAGACTAAAACCGCAGAAACAGATCAAAAGCTCCATTTTTGTAAGTAACGCTTAAAAAACTAGCATCACACCCAGATCAGCTGCGTGTTGAATTAATTACTCACACAGAGAAGCAAGTTCACATCGGAAGCAGTGCAAACACAAGACTCTAAAGAATATCTTTAACGAAGAAAAAAGCAATTCAAGGAAGAAATACAAACTGCCCGCCTATGTAATGTCACCAACATTTCTATGATTCTTTCATTTTATTCCGACAACTATCTTTACCAACAGATGTAGTATAGCTGCTTTTTCTTAACCAGCGCTGTCGCTGCGAAGCTAGCGTTGTTGACTGTAACAGCATAAGAGCACACTCGTTGCTGAGCGTACCTTTCTGTAAACTTAGTACGTAGGCCTAATGTTCAAGTGTAGAACTAATCGTGGAAATTGCAGCCGCAGGTAAAGGAAAAATTTACACTGGCTATTAAAGCGGAGCTGAAGTGATGCGTGGAGCAACATCAACTTTGCAACTGATTGCTGTGTAACCACTGCTTCAGCTTGAAACAGCCCTCCGTAAACGCCATAGGCTACATGCTGCGATAACAAAGTTGCTTGCGCTCAAAAGTTTAAATTTTTCACATTTCCGAGTAATGACACTTACTGCAAACTTTGAAGTGAAGGTATCTGCTGATACGGATTATCCCAAGTACATGCGTGTCAAACAAAGATGAAGGAAAGTTGTTTTTGAATGTTACGTTCCAATAGAGCAGTATTCAAGACAAAATTTTAACCAAATTGAGTTCGAATTCCATGGATTGGTTTGTGCAACTTTGTTTTGAATGACAAGAAATATTGCTATGCCATTTTGCAAGGCTAACAAAATCACAAGTTAATTTCGTATTTTCTTGTCTTTTTTAGAAAAACTATAGCTGTCACTATAACGCCAGCTGTCCTAAGCACAAAAGTGGTTGCGTTGCAGACCCCTGGGATTAGGGCCTGAACATTTAAAAAAGAAAAATACTGTTCTTTTCAAAGTTCGATTGTTTTCACTTTTTCTATGGTTGGCTTCACTATAAGGAACTTTCTATTTACACACATTAATATTGTCATCTTAACGACTAAGCAAGATTTCTGCCATCGTGCTCCATTGTTCGTATTTATGAGACATGCTGCAACAAATGAGCCAATGAACTTCATAACGTAAACCGCGCAAGGCCAGGCGGCCTCGCGAAATGTTTAGAACTGTCAGAACTTTCTGTTTTGATCACTTCACAGTTCAAATCAAATTGATGCCAGAATAAAATGTACGGCGATCGCAGGCAGACTCTATCTGCGCAGAGTCCCGTATGCGTTACTGGAAGAGAGCATAATTTCATAGCAAGTGTTTTCCAATTCTGCAAGCCTGCAACACAGGTATGCTCGCCGGAAAATTTTGCGTCACAGATAATTCATCAAGCGCGATGCCTTCATGTCACAAAGCTTTCGCTGTGGTTTGCACAAGTTCATAGCGTTCAAAACAACATCTCAAAATCCGCAATGCACAGATTGGTTTACATAAGCGCATCACTTTTAGGAATAAAATTGTAACAAACTGCAATAAATGATTACATAATAGTGAACCTGCGTCACAAAAGTTGCAACGAAGGTTTGTGCCCCCTCACCAAAACAGCGGTGATCCTGATTAAATTTACTTCATGATTATTGCGTTACGCCAGGTGACAACGTGTGATCTGGTGTAGGAATTCAGGCCCGTAACCAGCTTGGGACACCAGGGAGGGCGAAGAGTTTTCTGAAAGGGGCTCAAATTTTTTAAACTATGTCCAATAGTTTGAACGTATGTCCAACACATTTTTCAATGGGGGGCATCGCCCCTCTAGTTAATGGCTTGTGTAGGATTGCCAACATTTGGGTACAACTAACTTAACGAGACTGCAATTTTTGTCTTTGATTTGGATTTAATGCCATTAAAACATTTTTCAACACGTTTTATGATCAGCAATTCAAAATGTAAGGCTTATTTCATGTGAATACTAAACACGTCGACCTAGAAATGAGATTATCATCAAAAATAATTAAGCTTCATGATACAAAAATACGTACAAAACTTCTGCAGAGAGTTTCCAAACACTCACTCCGAAGTTACGGTAAACAGAAGTTAAAAATCCTTTTTTGATGGCCAATTTATGAGTTTACTAAGGAATTCGACATCATAACTCACAAACAATTAAAAGCTCTAGGTTTGCTGTACGCTTTGCGGGAATCAGTCGACTGGGCTCTGCCATGTGATGATTCGGGATTCCACGTATATGTTTTCAAGTAATAACTAGTCTCCACAAACGCGACGAAGTCGAATCTAACAGCACCGAATTTTTTAATAGGAAATGAATTTCACGTAACAATACGCATCCTCAGTCCTGAAATCTTATTCAAACAGAATAAGATGGTTCTACTTGAATAATATTTCAGGAATGAGGATGCGTTAGAGTTACATTGGTTTAAACAAGACAAAAGCACAAACTGAACGTTCATCAGGGCCTTGCAAGCACTGTGCATTTTGTGATGAAAACACAGCAAATCCATGGTCCCAACCATGGGCGCAATTTTGTTGTAAAATGTGGGCGACAGCTTGATGTGAAACCAATAGTCATCGGGTCGATCCAGAAGCAAAGTCTTATTAATACAGATTCCCATTCTTGTTTTTAGAGGTGTTTTGAAAGCAGCACTAATCACGCTTTGCTTTATCCCTACAGAATGCCCAGCAAAATTGGTGTTACGAATCAGCAGCAAATGTTTTGCACTTGGATGAAAACATTTATTGCTCGACTTGTTTACCCACACTAGAATGAAAAAATGCAGTAAAAAAACAAACATGCAACATATGAGTTCAAAAAATGGTTCATTAGGATACTTCAATGGGAAACACTTCGCTAGCGGAATTAGGCTCATTGCCGGAATTGGGCTCAGTAACTTGAAAAATATTTTGTTTGAAAATTTTATTTTAGTTTGAAACGATCTGTCCATTGAATTTATTTTTCGAAAACGAAAAAAAGCTTGTTAGAAAACAAATTTTTTCATTTTTTCTGAAAAAAAACGTTTTATTGAAGAATTCTTTGTGAAAAAAGATTTTCACAGTGCTTTGTTCAAATATAACAAACTGTTCACATGGAGCAAACTAGCTGCCATACACCTGTAGTTCTTTCAAACTGGTTTTGAGCCCAGTCAGTAGAGCATGCTACACGATTGTTTCAAGACAGACAGGCCTCCCTATAAAATTTGTGAAAACGAAACCTTTTGCGCATGATCCGAAACAACCTTTGGTCACACTTACCTCTAAGTTTAGTGTTTGCACGCTTCTATATCACGATCACCGAATGCGGTAGTCACAGTTGCCTTGTTTCAGTGCTCGTTGGATCGTTCTTCTTCACCATTGACTACGCGTACCAGATAACTCCTACCCTGTGAAGCGTTGCGTATAAGCATTTTCCTTATGTTCTTCTAAGGTGATATGGACCTTGTGTTTTAGACAAACACGTAAAAACACGTAAATCAAAGAATAAACAAAATGCATGCCGCTCACAACAAATAACGTTGACCACATTTTATCACGGCTGACAAAGTAGCCGCAATGTGTGCTGAAATAGTGTGGCAATGAGCTTCATATCTCTAAGGTTTCAATAAAAAATTAGAATAAGTTGATTCTACTGTATTTGAATAAGATTTCATGACTGAGGATGCGTAGAGTTACGTGAAATCGATTTCCCATCAAAAAGAATTTCCTGATTGATTAGATTTCGTCGCCATTGTGAAGACTAGTTACTTGGAAACTCCATTACATTGCAATTTATCAATGCCTGCCTAAGCACCGTGCAATATTACCGAGCAATCTTGATGCAAAAAACGCCGAGTTTTTTATGAAATTGGGATAGTTTTTGTTGCTGTTGGCACGGCCAACAACTATTGGCCAAAGAAAGTTCGCATGTCTGATATAGCTTAAGAAGTAAGCGAGAAACTTACAAATTACTTGTAATATGAAGCGAACGTCACAAGCAATGATGAATCGCACTCTCTGAATGTATTGTTGCAATCAGACTGCGTCGCCAAAATTTTTGAAAATAAGCAAACAACACATTCAGTCACCCAAGGTTTCAAGCAACAATAGAGATCACCAACGGAGATCACTCTATATTTCTATTTGTTCACCTTACTGTTATATAGGAAAGGTCGACTTTGCACGTGTTTTCTGTTTTAGACTTTATTTATGTTTCAGTGATTATGTGACTTCGCCCGACACAGTATCAAAGTCTTTTTCCAAATTTTTTCAAGTCCAAAAGTACCCACTCCCTGATGTCAATTTCAAGGTAATTCAGCTTGAAATCTACGAGCATGACGACTCAATAAATCCGCGTATTTCACAGAGCGCTTGGCGTCGTCAAATAAGGTTTGTTGCTGGTAGACAAAAATCATTGGTAAACTTGGATCATTGAAAACCATGAATCTAGTCCAATTCATGGACGTCGGAAAGGGGGCCAAGTACCTTGGATTTTGAAATTTGATATTTGGATTCTATTTGAATAAGGTGTAAGGACTGACGATGCGTATAGTGTTACGTGAAATCGATTACCTACAATTTGCGATAGATTCCTAGCTTGCTTGTTTCACCTGTGGAGTGCAGTTACTTGATATTTTGCTATAAACTTTTTAGTAGAAAAATGCTTTCCTTTTAGTTTTGGCGTTAGTGAAATCAAATTTCACCACTGTTGGCCACCTGGAAAAAGTCCGTTTTGGCATCCCTGGAAAAATCGGCAATTGCCCTGGAAAAAATTTTTTCGACGCACATGGTCAAATTCGAATCATTTACTCAAGCACTCTTTCTGGTAACAGCAGCAATATATTTAACTTACATGATCACCTATCCCACTACTGAAATTAAACAGCAGTTCAAGTTTTTCTGACTTTACCATAACTGACGCGAATGAAATCAAAAAGTTGTCGCGACGACTAACGTACTTTTCCAACAACTGCGCAGCGTTACTAGAAGTAACACATCAATGTGTATGTCATGCAGCTGCGTTCTGTGCTAAACGTTCTAACTTATAGCAGAATTAGTGTCCCAAGATGTAAACTACATATGCGCTATATTCATAAAATTTACGTCAAACGCAGTGCCACATTAATAGAAAACCATTTAACCAGACAGAAGTGTATTGTGCTTTTTTCATTTATCATATAATTTCGTGTTGCAAAAATGCAATTATTTGTTTCTGCAGACATATAGTTGCACAGATGTGCACTGTGCAGTGTGTAAACCAGCTACTCTACAGTACTGAATCTGTTTTGTAAAAATGCCGACTGTATCACCCGTATCCAAGCAGCTCCTCATAGGCTACTAGAAATAGCAGTCCCCTTGTCTGTGAAAGCTGTCAAACACTAAAAAAAATTTTTATACTCCTCTTATGAACTTTTAATGTAGATAAATTCATAGATAAGCACACTACACAGCAGCACCGCATGAGTCATAAAAACGTTACCTAAAAATTTTGTACTATTATATTTATACCGAATTGATTTCGGGTTGTCCACGCCAAATTTACAAGATTTCGATTAGTCCAAAGGTTTTCGATTAGCCCGAAAGTTTCTGCGGTGCAGCATGTTGTGTTAGGTAACAAATTACACAACACAGCGTTTGAAGTTTACACCTTGAGACGCTAATGCTGCTACAAGTTAGAATGTTCAGCATAGAATGCAGGACTGGCTGAGCAGTTGACCCATAAGGTCTTTCGCCAACCCTTTGTGATTTAAATATGTTAGATCACATCAATTTCCTAAACCTGAAGTTTTTATTTTCTTTTAATTTTATTAGCATGCAACTAATTTCTGCTCTTTGATGTTATTCTTTTTCCTGTTGCATTTGCATTATCTCGTGATTTGAGTCACAAAAATGCATGAATAAAATATAACCATAACTAGCCTGGTCTCGGTTGCACCGTTTCGTGATTTTGCTAATTTTGCCCTGTTTGCCTCAAATATCTTGCAAATTAAACTGTTTGCAAAGGAATGACTCTTCTTGCCGTTGGGTGTGCCATGATGTCAACACTCATTGACCGAAATGAACTACATTGGCATTGCGTTTACAACCCTGAAGAATTTTCCTCTCATAAAACTCAGAAAACCTTTGACCTTGGTCTCAGATCAAAAAAATCAAATGATGTCGTCTTTGGTTTTCACGTAATCAGTCATAGCATGTAGTGGCCTTGTAAATTTTTATGTCAGCTTCATCTTGATTGCTTTGACACCGCGGCCATTATTACACGTTTGCTTTATGCAAATTTCGTATTCAAAAACGGAAAAATGTTTTAGGGGCGATATATACTGTTCAGAGTTGAGCAAAACTACTTACCGGTAGTTGGATTCAATCAAGTGAAAGATAGACCATACTTTTGAAGCTAACAAATGAGAGCAAACTAAATAAGTTGACCATGATGCAACAAGTTTAACACAATAAACTGATTTTGTTCAAGAACACCTGTTTCAAACTACAACACAGTACATCAGTAACAGGTGACATACAGTGGCGTATCCAACCCAAAACTTTTGGGGTGCCAAAGCGTTTAACTTTTAGCCAGCTAAAGTATTTTGTTTAGGACACCGTCTCTCTATGCACAAAATGACAGGATATGCTAGAAATGTGAGGGGGACATGCCCCCTTTCCCCATGGCTAAGCCTATAGTATCATAGGGATTTTATAAAATTTTAATGGACAAAAGCTTAGAATTTACCCAGCTAAAAATTCACATTTGCGAATGAGCTGCTAGACAAATCTCGCGCTATCATTATACTTTTCGCTGTTTGGCTGATCTACCTGAGAGCGTGGGGTACATCGATTTATCAGCCTTTTTCCCATAGCCTTTGAGATTTTTTCCGGCGGCGGTAAGCATTTTAAAAGAAATAACAAGTGCTGTTTAATCGTTTAAATAACACAAACAAACATTCATTCGTTTGTGTTTATTTTCACAGCGCACCAGAGGAAGTGCGTGTTACACTAGCACTTATTGAAAAGGCGTTATAAGAGTTTGAGAGAGCGCACAGTGCGAGGTTACAGGGATACTGGTAGACAGTGTATCCCTTACTTTTACTCAGGCTCGTAACTAGGAGTGTCGCAGGGGGCTTAGCCCCCCTGAAAAAAATTCGCCGCTCTGGAAAAATGTGTTGGACATTGTTTGAAACTATTGGACATAGTTTAAAAAATTTGGGACCCTCTCAGAAAACTCTTTGCCCCTCCTGGTGTCCCAAGCTGGTTACGGGCCTGCTTTTACTTGTTGTTGACAGATAGCTTCGACAAGAACAAAAATAGTTAACGGGAAAGCTAGTGGGAGAAACTAATAGTTGAAACAACGGGAATGACGAAAAACTGCCAGACGTGCAACCTGTTTTCCCGAATTCAGTCGTCCCTAAGCTTTTTCTGATCGCGTACCATTTTTGGGTCCCGTACTGTCACCACGTACCACCTTGTTCCAGCAAAACTCAATCCACCAAATATCATTCCATCCAAAGTTTGAAAAACAATAATTGACACAATGCTACATGAACAAAATGACTGTGAGAAATAGAATAGTCGTATTTAAAACAACAAGGGAAGTACACAAAAATCCAGGAACTTATCAATAGAACCCGAGGGGTAAAGCTACACTGTAGCTGTGAACATGCTTTTTGTGATAATCAATCAGCTTTCACGATGTGAAGCTTTCACACACCGTTATTGATCTCAGTTAGTTTGTCACTCCCAAATCTTCGAGTATACTCCAATAAAACGTAATTGTCAGATTATATGCTGACCACACGGAAACCTAGCAACACCGCAGCGCTCAACATTGAAATCACTGGCGAACCTATAAATAAAGATAACTTTTTCGTTTTTTTAGCGCACAAAAGTACATTTCGAAAACTTTCGCGTTTAAGGAATAAAAAAGTCGGTAACGCAAAGATAATCTTTTCCTTTTTATTTCGCGCAAAAAAGTACATTTCGAAAACTTTCGCGTTCAAGAAATAGAAAAGTTGGTAACGCAACTTTTTGAATCACTTTGAACTTTGTACAAATTAAAACACTCGCCCATATTTCAGTGCTCAGATCTGTTTATTCTACTTTTTTCATCCGTCTCTAACTTAATCAAATAATTGATTGGGTAAGAGGAAATAAAACTACGTTAATTATAAAAAAAGCTGAAACAGCTATACTCTATTCAAAGTATCAAACTTAAAAATTCCTGATTTAATTACATTAGAAAAAGAGCCGGCCTTAAGCCGATGCAACCGATGCAGCTGCATTGGGCCCGCGCCATGGTGGTTGGGCAGGTTGCTTATTTTTCCAGATACTCCTTGCGCACGAGAATTGCAGAAAGGTAATAAATCTCATTGTTAGCAAATAATTATCTCGTTTGAATGAACGATGAATTTCCTCTAATTATTATCGAACGTTATCAAACGTGCTCAATTCTCATGCTGAGCTTTATATCTGCGCTCCACCGCGTCCCACTCTTTATGGATAGAATTTGGTTGTTACTAGTGCCAGTTGAGACTGAGGTAGATCTACATTCTGCAAACAAGGTGTGTGGTGATTCAACTCGCAATGAACAGGTCAAAACGAGTGTCTCTCGTATTAACTTTGATGGCAGTTCTGCTGACATAGCGTTGTTTAGTTCTCGAAAGATTCTGGTTTTTGGAAAGATTTTGGCAAAAATTGTGAATGTCATCCAGCACACTCGTTCCTGTTTATCAATATATTTGGCGGCTATATGCTTCTATTCCATCAATCAACCATGCACATTATATACTATATTGCGTTTGATAAATGCTTCTACAACTGTGACGTGGTAGTTGAAACATCTTTGTACATTACATTTCTAATTAATAAGCTTGCATTCCAAGGTCATGGATAATGAAGCATAATGAGTAAGTTCTGTAATAGAGGTTCCCAACCTGGGATACATGTACCCCTAGCGGTATATTT
>JGI24022J15233_10004547_pt1 | contig 14362 bp, 7 predicted proteins | sample Ectturendosymbi2_FD_15233 | JGI IMG/M metagenome (IMG submission 15233) | reverse complement strand
TTTTTTTACACATAAAATGTTCGTACAGATGAAGGGTCTTGTTTCTTTCCCTTCCCCAATGCAAAGCACCTTCGCTCCACTTGCATCTCCGTCGTCCACCGGGGGCGCCAATGAGCGGGTGAGCGAGAGCACGACGTCATTCTTGCTGGCCGAGACCCTGGCTGAGCAGAATATGTCGGAAGAGCAAATTGTTCGAGCCATGGACTCGTTGCAGCGAAGAACACGTGATGCTCAAAAATACGGAAAACCTGGTGGGCTTGCATTTGCTTTTTTGTTGTAACTTTTGTGTGTGTGGAAAAAACTCTGATCGAGAAAAAGAAAAATAAGGATGCAATTTGAAGGCATTCGTACTGTATTACCTCATAGAGACAATCATGTATTTAATAGCAGTAAGTGTTCGATGGTTTATCTGTTTATTCCCTTACTGCTATTTAATACATAATGGTCTCTATGACGTAATACAGTACGAAACCTGTGGCCTTTTTTCGACATAGCAGGCGATTTTTCTCAACGCTTGCCTGAATTTAGTAGAAAACTGACCACATTACGCAGCCATTTACCGGCATTTGCAAGACAAAAAAGGTTTGGTTTGCTTTTGATATTGTCACGCTAGGCTGCAGACCCAACCGCCTACATACGACGGTAAAAATCAATATCGAAGCTCTCTTGCAAACGTTTTGCAAGATGTATTATCGTAACGAGGTTCAATTTTGCGAGTTTAGTGACAGAAGAATTATGAGCTTCGAGAAACTATGTGGATGTCTTTGTTCCACGGGCAAGAAAAAAGAAAAACATTCGAGTGCCACGGCTTCGGTCGATCAATTTTCGAAGCTGCAGTTGTTGCGTCATAATGTGTACAGCCATGGGCGTCGGAAGGATTTTTTTCCAGGGGTTACAATAGTGGATTTTTCCAAGGGTAGCCGAGGAATTTTCCAAGGGGGACGAAAAATGGTGACATTACATTTCACCCGCTCGAAACTAAGAAAATAACCTTTTTTTGCTAAAAATGCATACTGTAGCAAAATGTCAAATTTCAAAATCCAGGGGTCCTTGGCCCCTCTTCCGACGCCCATGTGTACGGCTGATGTCGCGTGGGGTGAAGTTGTGAAAACAAAACAGTTGCCGATGGGTTTTCGGAAAGTTACTCAAGAAACAGACCCTGCGTTTGTTTTGAAACAAATCAGCACCGGGTGTACTTTGTGACTTGGTAGCATTGAACCTGCCCTGCAATGAATTTATTGCTATTTTGTCAGTCGTGCCGTCGTCTCTGTCAATGGAAGAACAGCGTCTCCTGTCGTCGCTAGAGCGACTAAACAGCAAGTTGAAAGAAGTGGAAGCTGCTGTTTCCGCCAACCCCAACATCAACTTCTTCAATCAGAACGTAAGTGCGAGCAGCTACCACCCATACTGTGCTTTTCGCTTCTTTCATGATTGGATTAAGCCGTCCGCTGCGTCATCCGGATAAGACTATCTGTTGCAATGAATTGCTGATGTTGTTGGGGGATGAACTGAGCTTGATTTACGGATGTTTGTAGCCGCCGTGCGCGTGTCAGGAACAAATAACCTGCTGCTCACACCTCTGCTTCAGGGCATGACCGTTCGTCATAAAGTATCTGAAAAAAACTAAAATAAAAGTTTCGCCCAAAATGATATATTTGCGTTACTTTTTGTATGGTGTTCGAAACTGCCAGTTTTTTTTATGTATGTGGATGGTTATGCAGTTATACGTTTCCTGCGGTTAGTGAACGTTTTCCTTACTCAAGCCAAATCCTGCATGAGAATAGCTATGAAATCACTCTGTGTAACTTGAATATATCAGCTGATCCGTCGCCTGCTATTTGGCCCCTGCCTGAGCAAATCACGGCCTGCTTCGCAAAACCTGCACAAATGCATTACCTTCTTTGATGCATTCACAGAAACTTTTGGAAACACTGTAAATTACGACATCGCTGTAAAAGTTCAAAACACGTGCTTTTATTTTTTTGCATCAGCTTTGGCTTCGACGAACCCACAGTCCTACTTTCTTTGAACCCTTCGTGAACCCGTCGATTTCCAGGCTGGTTTTTCAAGCGGTCTTAAGTGTAGTTTCTGGCAAAGTAGTAGCAACTAAACACTTTCAGACCAACCGTACTGTTTTTCAGACAGCCTTGATCAACGATCGACCCATGCCGCCATTCAAGCATGTCAACCAGCGAGGCGTATCGACGGGATACCAGAGGCAGTGCCCCCGTTACTGACCAGCGTCCAGTTTGCTCTTTGCAGCGTTTAATCATCATCTATCCTCAGTATTTAAGTTTTATGCAATCCCCATAGCGACACTTTGCTCACCGTGTTTCCGTTTACCCTTTTGCTCTGCGTCCGTGCTGTGTGTTGCACGGACACACAAGCTATGCAGATGCGTTTGCACGCAACTATCAACGGTTCAGTCTGGCAAAACAGTACAAACCGTCCTTTGCACAGTGGCATTACATCTGTGAGCGCCCATTGCGACTAATTGCGTCAACTGATGTTAACTTTTCTCCTCATCCAGCATGTGGCTCTTTGAATTCTGTCTTGTTGCTGTCCGAAACAAGCTTTTGACTGTGTTTAGTCTGGCCCATGATTTGTGCTTTTTAAGCAAGATTTTGTTTGTTTGTTTGTTTTGATGTCGCACTAAGCCGGATTTAACCTGCGCAGATGTAATTAACGTATCCTAGGTACGATGGCACGACAACTCGTTCGAAGCGAATGCCTCACTCCGAGCTTGCAGCTTTTTGCTCCAAGCTCGAAACATTCCCCACTGTGATTTCGAAACTGTCACTGTTATCAATGCGTTCAAACGCGCGCTTGTTTTCCGCCCGCTTCAAACTTAACTGTGGTCGTTGCTCGACGTCGAGTCGAGAGGCTTTGACCAGCCAGGTGCAAATGCAACGTGACAACGGTCAGCGTCTGGCGATGGCGGCACGCTGCCACGCGGACGACTGCATTTCACCGTTGATTCGTGTCACGCGTTGAGTTTAACAAACGTTCGTGGAGAGGCTTTGACCAGCCAGGTGCAAATGCAACGTGACAACGGTCAGCGTCTGGCGATGGCGGCACGCTGCCACGCGGACAACTGCATTTCACCGTTGATTCGTGTCACGCGTTGAGTTTAACAAACGTTCGTGTACATTTGTAATAGAGACTCGCAGGACGCGGCGTTGCGTGTGGGACCTCCAAACGTCGAATGGACCAGGAAGTTTTTTTTCGCGCTGTCTAACGTTTTTATTTGTCCACCTTTCGGGTGCAGGTGTAACTTGCAACAGACATTTGTGTTGGCCAACCACGACAACGAACAGCAAAGGCGCTGATATTTTGGTGACAAAGTACATGCAGAAGTAGGAAAGGTGTGGACAAAAAGGGAACGCCGGTATCTAGAAGGGAAAGGCCATTCTCTCTTAGATGTGAAGTGAGGGACGACATTCCCCAACTGCGCAACTGGGCACAAGCCTTATTGTGCAAATGGGTTAAAATTTGCCCCAACACCCAATTGGAGAAGGTCGGTGGAGAACACAGAATGGCTGAACGCCCACCAGCATGTCAGACGCGCCGAATAGCGGCCCGGACGAGTTTTCAATACAAGCTGCCCAACTGGAAAGAACGCCAGGCGTAAAACCTAGGAACTGAACAGCAAAGGCCCACTTCTAATACGTTGTGGAAGCAGACGTGAAATTTATCAGTTTATCCAAGTGTGTGCGGAGACGTGTGATTAAAGCTCTTGAAAGTGCCCTGGAGAATCATTCCATCTCCAAGGTACCGTATTTACTCAGTTGTTCGTCGCCCTTGTTTGTAAGCCGCACGAAATGGAGTCAAAAAATTAATGTACAGTAGTAATGCAGAAAAATATGTTTATTTCGAGCTCGAGGTATTACCAATTTTCATTGTTGGTTCTGCACAGGGTAATTATCCACCTCATTCACTGATTACTAAGATATGTAACTGCTTGCGGTTTTGCAAACAATTTTTTCCCACTATCATTTATCTTACAAGAGTACATAGGCGCACGGGAAGGCATTTTGCCGGGGAGGCGGAAAAAATTTGGCCTGAAACTAACTTCTTTAGCTCAATCCGAATGGGGCCTGAAAGCTCTGCCAAATCTGTTCTATAGTTACCTTGCTTGTTAATTGTTTGACCAAAGGATTGATAATCTGTAAAAACACTTTCCAAGTACTTTTTCATTTGTACCGCTGGTCCATATTACACAAATCGCCACCAGGGTTGGTCCAAATTGCACACTGCATTCACAAAACTAACTCGAAATTTTTCTGAAGAGTTCTGAAAAAGCACGAAAAATAACAATTTAATGTCATATTCGTGTTTCCCAACCAACGTTTTGGCGAAGTTTGTTGACATAATAGACATATTCTTTTACACGCACTCCCCTTATTTTATGTGTCATTGCTGAATATAAACTATCAGCGCCCCAAGTTAGGAAATCGGAGGAAAATAAACTCAACGCTACCATACAGCAGCTCATAACTGCAAAAGTATCAGGCTGCGCGGTAAAAACACGGGCGTAAAACAAACTCATCACGACGTCAGAGCAACTGCAAAATGAGGCTGCGCTGATGTCTTGTCAAATACGAGCAGTCGAGCACAGAAAGTGTGCGGCTATACTGGCTGGCGCACACCCGGTTTGCAAAATCGAATCTTGCTAAACTACACAAGAATTGAGTATGCGCATAAAGTACGCAAGAAAACTTTCAATTTTTTGTTGTGTGTAGAGGTCCAGCAAACTTTTAGTTTTCCTTTTTCCCTGCTGAGACATCAAATGCCTGAATGCTTCTATGTTAACAAAGCTGTTTTTGAGCTCGTGCAACAGTTCTATCAAGCTACAGAAATTGGTAATGTTGCCAATGCGGTCAGCGCTTGCGCCGAACATAAAGACAATTAATTGTTTTGGATAAAGTGAACTATCGCGGAACACAATCTTAATCATGCGTAGTGGACGAAAGGTTTGCAAACAGTGGTGAGATGGTTTCTGAACGCAGACGATAACCCAGATTCCCACCTAAACCTAATTATTACTTCTGGGTCCATTTACAACTTTTCTTGAAATTTGAGCGCAAATTTATTCCGTGGTATTTGGATTAAGTCGATAAATTAACAAGCAAAAAGTATGCGAAAACAATTATTATCCTTTGCTAAGGTAATAAAGTTTTTGTAAAATATCAAACTCATGAGGGGTTTTCAACCCCATCCCTCCTTGCATATGCCCTTGGTATGGTACATAACAAAATGCTATCATTCTGGAAAACTCTTGTTTGTCCTTTAATCGTCGTTACCGTCAAGAATAATATCAGCAGGAGTTGCTACACGACGCACAGGCAGAAAACTGCTTTTCTTGTTTTGTTGAAGCTCTTAATTGCCACGACAAGCGCTACTGTCCCATGAGACTTTAAATATAAAAATAGCCTTATTTGGAGCTAAAATGACCATCTATTGTGAACGCAATCCCTTACAATGGCAAAGTAGTTAATCAATGTAAACAAAGCGTGTCACATATGACTGGTGAAAGACCATGGCAGTTATCTAATCAACCACCCCACTTATCACCTTTTGACAATTGTTGAAGAATAACGGTTGGAATTAAAATAAGCAAAGTTAAAAAAAAACCGAACAACACAGAACATAGTGTGAAGTAAATTTACATATGAAGAGAGCATGCCTGTGTATACATAGGAGTGGATGGTGACACCTATTTGACACAATACCACCTCCGAACACGTTTTGCTTAATTTACGTTGCCATGGTGACAAGGTCATCCGTGGGTTACCCTGAGGTTCAATCTCACATGCAATCGCAACATTAAAAATATTCCAACGCTCCTTAACTACAAAACAACTGTGCAATGTGTGGATAAATTTCAATTGGTCAATGTGGAGATTAGAGAAGTAAAAAAGCGTTTGAATTCGGTCGATCCAACCTGAAGCTAGAGACTACTATTATCTTCTATATCACTATGTGCGTCATTTCCCTGAGATGTAATCTTTTTTAATAGTTGTAATCCATTCCAGCTTTGCAACCAGTTGCCACAAACAGCCACGTCTTTCATAATACCTAGAGCAAAATCCATTACTTTTGCGGTTGAAGTTTACCTTTTCAAATGCAAATTATAAGGGGAACTAGACGTTTTACTTAACTTCATGTCATTATGAAAATTTCCTTGGTATAAAGCGCTATTTATCAGGGAAATAAGAGTATGCACAACGCATATGTTAATTTTGAAAGCACCCGACGTGGTTATTTACTAACTATCAAGCGATTTCTTTTTTAGGTTGTAGCAGTAGACTTAGTGCATGAAATATTGCAACAATAGTTTTTCCCACCATGTCTTGCTTAACCAAAGAGAAGGCATTTTACGCGGAGGCCTATTTCGCTAACAATTCACAAAAAGTATATAGTGCAAGCAAGTTTTCGGAGAAAGTTTAAGTGTCGTCATGCTCCATCAAAAAGCAGAATTTTTGACTGGATTCAAAAGTGTAGAGACTATGGAATTGTGCAAAATCTCAATTGAAAAGATCTGAGAGCTACTTATTCTGGTCGGACGGTAAATACTAGGACGCAATGAAACATTGATGCTGTACGGCAGGGGCGAGCAATTAATTTTGCTCGGAGGCCACTTTTGGAAGGCTGCGTTTAGCGGGGGGCCGTACCTGCTAATGGAAATATAAGGTAGTCTCTGACAAGTTAGCCTCAGCACTAAGTTGGAGAAAATCTTAGATTTGAAGATTTTTTCTGAATGCGTCCGCGGGCCACTGAAAACGCTGCGGTGGGTCACATGTGGCCCGCGGGCCTCTAATTGCCCACCCCTGCTGTATAGAATTTGGTCGGACGGAGCCCTAAATAATCACTTAGGCGACGCAGTGATTTGCTGGGAATCTCTCGAGAGTCTTTGAGGCGTGTTCTAGAAGACCTTCAGTTTTATCCTTACCAAACTCAAATAAAGCAAAAACTTGCGGAGGTGTACATGGAAAAACGTGTAACCGTGTGTGAATGGCTTTGCGACACTATCGAAGCCAATCTTGACTTCTTCGAACATCGGGGTACAGCAGCGCCGGAGGATGTAATACAGAGGACGTTACACTCCACAAAGTGCACTGCATGGGTAGCAATCTCTAAAAATGGCATCCTTGGTCCATATTGGTTCGAGGACGAAAATGAGAGACCACGAACGGTGAATACGGAGCGTTATGTGGAAAACAAGTTTTAGGCATCACTGAGACAATGCGAAGGGTCAAATCCAGAAGAACAGTGGTTCCAGCAAGACGGGGCCACCGCCCACACATCAAATAACTCACTAGCCTGGCTGAGAGAGCGATTTCAGGAGAGACTGATCAGCAGGAAGTGTGAAGTTGAATGGGCACCGCTTCACTGGACTTGAATCACCCAGATTTTTATCTGTGAGGGTATCTCAACATTTCTCAAGGATAACGTGTACCAGAACAATCCTCAAACGATTGGTGAATTAAAGGCAGTAATCACAGCCAAAATCAGTGAAATACCCAAAAAAGAACGTGTTCGAGTAATTGACAATTTTGCACGACGTATGCAAGTTTGCCTCCAACGCCATGATGGCCATTTGGAGTATATTTTGGAAATAACATGACTTTTATGCGCCGGGACTTCAATGACTGAAACTCTGGGGAATGATTGTACACAGACTGAAGTTTAAAACCTGCAAAGTGCTTGAAGTTTACTGGATCCTTGTAGGATTTAATAAAATTTTCATGGGTTCTATTTTTTGGGTCACCCTGTACTTAGACGGTGTGACGTGAACTGTGATGTTACATCAACGCATTGGTTACTGTTTAATTGCATTGCTTATTTCCAAGATCTGTTTATACATGTGTTGGGTTTGTTTCATCTGCTTGTTGGTTTTGTTATTTGACGCAGTTGATTTTTAACTGATCGCAACCTAAAAATATGAACGTCTTCAGTTTGTCCCATATTTATGTCTGTTTTCAGATAATTACTGATGACTCGCCCTTGGTCTGCTTTGTGTGTTAAAATGTACTGAATTGCATTGCTGTCTGTTGTCGGGCTTCGTTTGGGATAATAGGTTGTTGTTGTTGCTGACGTTGCTCTTCCGTGTATTGTATACGTGTTTCCATATTTGTTTGGTTTTAATGAGGAGCTTCATTTAATGACCTTGCGGTCCCTCGCCCCCAATAATAATAGTAATAAACTTCTATAACACTACGCATCCTCAGTCCTAAAATATTAACTTTCATTGTAAAACATGAAAAACATTTGTGAAAATAATAAAGTAAATCTGATGTGAAAACATAAAAATTGGCATCTTGGAAACAAATTCAATATGTGGTAACTTGCTATGATGACAAGTAGTAAAGTTCAAAAGTAACGAAATACAGTATAGACAGCAGCTATGACCAACCGGTGCTAACGCAAAAACCCGGTTGGTCATTGATTGGTATTGAGGTCTTTTAAAATGATTTTCCTGGCGGTGGTGTGTAGCATGCCTGTTTTTGATGGGAGTGATTGGTCTTCAACGCTTGGTTGGGTTTTCAGTAACTGCATTTTCCCCATGGCTCTTGTAAATTCAAACGAGCCTGAATTAACAGTTGCTGAGCGACAGCTCGTGTTTTGAAACTTTACTTTTTATTGATATGTTTGTTCTCGCAGATGAATGCATTCTGCGTGACTTTTAATTTTTGAGAGTTTTTCATCGGCGGTTCAATCAGGGACTTCTTGGCCAGTGAATGTGAGCATTATGTCTTGTTTGTCACCAGCAAGTCTTTTTCTGTGAATGTAGTTATACTCAACGTCAGTGGCAGATCCAGCCTGTGTAGTTGGTGCACCGCAGCAGGGTGAAAAGGGTAGGGGAAAAATCATAAAATACTTTATATATTTCATTCAACTTTCCCTAACAGAAGTGCTCTAAATTCACCCAAAGCTTCAAGTCCTGCTAGCATGATTACTTTCTCGAACGTAGGATTCTATCACTTCAGTCTTTGTGTGTTTACTACGACGCACTGAGGATGAAATCTGTTGTACCCAACACCGCTAAGTGTAAGTAGTTTGTACTGACTCTTTCACATAACGCTGCAAAACTCCCTATCTGTGTACAGTGAGCGCAGCATGAATCCTTTAACATTGTGTGATATTGAATTTCAACCACTTTGGGTGATGGAAAAATTAGCACGCAACTTCGTTCGAGCTATCTGTTGGCAATTTAAAAGAAGCAAACCAGATGCGTCCCAAGTTTTTGAGGTTTGAAATAAATTCCAACCGTGTTCGTACACTCAAAGGTCTAGCAAACAGGTTTATGCAACTTGCTTTAAGGAGCAAATGCGGTATGTAAGCGCTCAAGCAATCAACATCTCAACTTTGAGAAAAGGTTGTTGAAGCAAAGGCAGCAACCGCTTTTACTGTTTTACTTTTCCAATTGTCGTCAATCGCTTGTGTTGTGAGCACCACACCGTGAGCATATTATACGATTACTGAGTCTTGTCAACAAAGATGTTATATATGAAATATTTCTTATTGACAGAAATAGCGTTGTATCCTTCTTCCACAAACTAATAATATAGACTGATTTGTCGTATTGGCTCGCGCGTTTGACTTTTCATTTCATGCAAAAATGAAAAAAGCAAGATTTAACTCATTTTTCGAAACTTCAAGAAAGACAATTGTTTTATACAATAGTTTTACTGCAAGTTAAATGCGTTTCATTTATGTATGTTTGTTAGTTATTACGGGTGCCTATTACAAAGCCGATAAGTGCTATTGCAATCATTTGAAGATTTTACGTCACATTCTTTCTGGACAAGTAAACCATGTGTGGTTCTTGAGAATAAAATAACATAACTGAACTTCAGATTTTTTAAAGTCTGGCCCATACCACTGACTTGACTTGCTTGATTTTGTAGATTTCTGAAAATGCTTCGCAATGCGCGGGCTAGTTACGTGGAAATGTCGGCGTCAAGTGTTACTCACGGCAAGTGTTTCAACACTGCTGCTCATTTTCAAGCGATCTTTTTGGAGCATTCTGGTTACGCTTTGTGAACTGTTTACAATCCAAAATACCACGCAGCGCAGTAAAGTTAAGGTACAGGCTACAATTATCTGTATTTGGCAATACCAAAACCCTATTAAAGCTGCCTTAAGCGTACGAGCACAAGCTCTTCTAAGAAACTGAGCCTCTAAGTTCCACCCACACAAACTTGCCTTCTAATCATTTCTAGCTCGTTCCTCCTCAGTTCCGCGACCACTCGAAAATATGGAAAGAGAACCGCAGCTACTTTGCAGCTTACGATCAATACAAGAATGCCTCGTCTCTCACACAGCATTTCTGAACTGAAGTGCGACAAAGAGAACCCAAATGCAGCGTGTCTATCACTACGGTAAAACATTGGCTGTTCAGTGTTCTGTTCACATTGTTCAGTAACAAAGTGAATGGCATTTTGATCGCATTTATAGGTGAAACAGCACAGTCTGTAATGACGCCAGCGTCTGATGGAAAAGTTTGCATTTTAGAAAACTGCTGTTTCACTTTGCTGTAAGTCTTATTTTGGGCACCGATTTTTTACGTTTATGGCATGCTCTCTCGTTTATACACCTGGAAAAGAGGAGCTTTTACATAAAGCTATGGGCTCGATGGTCGTTTAGGGGAGACAATTCTTACGAATTTCCTTCCCTGGTCAGTTCCGCTAATATTCTGCACTAACTAACGGTAAACCACAGTCAAAGCCCCAGTGTGCTGCTTATACAATACATAAACCATCTGTAATACAAGTGCATCCCATTTAAAATGTCCACAATGTCCATGGAGAATTACTCCATAAGCAGTCGAATCTCAGTGCATAAGTTTAGTAGAAACGACAGAGAAAAATTCCATAAAATGGTATGAAATTGCAAGTCCACAGAAAGAACCTGTAGGACGTATTGCTTAAAATAGTTCATTCCTGGCATTAGCGCTGAGAAGTTTTATGACATTCAAGCGGCTTTTTCTGACGAGACAGCGGCTGTTTGATTTTTGTCCAACGATTATTTTTTTCGTGAGTCGCGAAATGCGGCTACCTTGGTAAGTGGAGTACTAGGGAGCTACGGGGCGCTTCGTGGGTGCAGTTGTATTGAAGACATTTAAAGTTCTGCTCATAAGAACACTTGACATTTGGCAGGAAAGAGGATTATGCACAGCGTGTGATCTTTTCGCCACTCCCTGCTAAAAAACTTTGCTCTGCCGCTTTGTGGAAGTTGCTGTGTGATCAACGCTCTCATCTCATCACAGCTTGTTTCTTCACTGAAAGTTTTTGTATTTCTGGGAAAAATATTCCAGAGCATTTTAATCTACCTTTTCTTTCCGCCAACGTGTTTGTTGAGTGTCTTTAATACGAGTCAGCGGCTTAAATATAAGTCAAGATGTCTACCAAATACCTTTATAAACTCTTGATTCGTCTGAAGTAAAAATTCCTACGCAGCATTAATTCCCGCCACAAGCCATAAACAAGCCAGCCTTGCCGCGTGACTCAAGTACTTCACATACTGCTGATAGGTGTCATTTCACATACTGCTAATAGATGTCAAGACGGCGGGGGTCGCATGGCTGATGCATGACATATCATTGCTGTTGGTCGTGCGAACAACAGCTTATAAAAGCTGCCTGAGGTTGAAAATAGATTTATTAATAACGCAGAGGAAAAGACATCACAGCGAACGCCCGTTCACTGCGATTAGAAGCAGTGCTTGCGACTTAGCTGTTATTATGCAATATTCATGTTATGCTAACTAACAGTTGGGTTTCGCTAAAGCCAAATTGACTGCAACAAGCAAAAGTTAATATGATATATATTCAAACAACCGCGTGCTATTACCTGTACAAAGTACAATACAACTTAAAATGATTTAAAACGTAAACTCAAAAGTTCTTTGGTACAGCATGCTCCGCCAGAAAGTCAGCAAAGAAAAAATAATAAATTAAGCCAAAGAAGCAAAAAGATATCGGGGCAGCTTGGTTAGATGATGGTTTGCAAAGACGGAGGATTTCCAGTTGCACGGCTAAGTACAAAACACGCAATGACGCAGATAGGCGTGCGAATGTAAAACGATCAAAGACGAGAAATCAGCAAATCAACAACACTTGATGCAAATTAAATGCACTGAAAATTGCAAAAACAACTTTTTTCACACTGAACTCGCTTTTGCGATCTATATCGATCGAATGGCTGTCGTGCGATCTCGTCTTTGATAGTTTGTCTCCGCAGCGCTTTCAATAAGGTCTGGGTGTTGGTGACGTCATTGGACTCAGTCAGTGGAAACCGATAATTTTGGTGCGTTCGATTGAGTTTTAATGTGTCTGCTGCAGTGCAAGCGCTCGAACACAAAAGGGAGGTGCCCTTGCACAGAAATAAACTGACATAAACCTTGCTGCTTGCTATAACACGCTTCAATTCAGCAGTAAGCTCGTAATCACGATGTAGTGATTTAGTTATTGTTCAAAGTTTTTTTTAGCTAGATAATATCGAAAAATCATGTCGCAAATCACTCCAGCAGTTTCGCTTCGGTTTAAGTTCGCTTTTTGTTTTCCACAGTTCCTTACTTTTCATCGATGGTTTTTGATCGAGATATTATAACCAGTGTCTTTTTTCCAAATTTACAAATTTCTATGCAACCTTCAACTTTCATTCTCTTAGAGTCCTTAAAGAAGTAAAGGTGAACGAATTTTGATGCAGTTTTGGGTCTTTATTCCCTGCACAGGTATTTGTATACCAATAAAATGGGGATGCTGCATAAGGATATGCAACCCTCGAGTTTGAAAATATGTGGAGGAAACAGTATTTTCTGCGTTAAAGCTACCATGAGCGGTGGGAAAGTGCTTGCTGAGACAATGGAAGATGGTAATGAGTGGATGCGAGAGGGTTTCAAACGGACGAAAACCAACCCAGTCGACTTTCAGAAGAACGTTTTTTGACCTGATAAACGCTTTTGGCTGAAAAAAATTGTAACCACTGGAGAATCACTAGAAAATGCGACGTATGTTTTTTTAAGAGCGGTTGTCACTTTGTCAGTATCGAGCGGTTTTAGCAGCATTGCTTGTAAAGACACTTTAAAAAAAAATTGGAATTGGCATCGCAGGTCCTAGGTCGACATAGGTCTCAACGGAGGCAATCGGAATGGCATAGAATGCCCTCGAAAATTTCCTCGCATGTGGCATCTGTACTGCACATTGGACCTAACAGCCAGCAATGCATTGTAATGTTAAAACAGTTTTGTTTTAATAGCACTGATTACATCATACAAGTATTTGGCAAGTATTTGGTAGCCGTCAGTCTGAAAAAGTGCTGCTTTTACCTTATTTGCTAAAGACGTTTTTTTGATTAGGCTCAATTTCAGACATGAGGCTGACAATTACGCATGGTTTTTTTGTATTAAGCTGGTCATCTGTGACTATGGAACGTGAATATTTCACTTTGTAACCACAATTAAGGAAATTCGCACAAAGCGTTGCGTTTCCGCTTTTCGAGTTTTTCCGTCTGAAAGTATAGTTTCTGAAAACAATTGATTTCGGAGAGGATCAGGGCAACAGGTGTGACACCATAATCAACTAACAAGCCACGTATCTAATATCTATGCATGAAATAAGCTTAGTTTACTTACCCTGGTTGCTCCGCTCAAAAATATCTGGACGTCTACGCTCACTGGTTGATCACCATTCACCACACTTTAGTCAAATTGTGTGTTCAGGAAAAAAACTTATTTGGCGTGTTTTACTCTGATCTTGAGCAGTGTGCCACATACTCTTCACATGCATTTTTCTTACTTTCTGCATTGCTTTTTGAGCGTGACATTCATGGTAAACCAATAACGCATGCAGCCGTTGCAACTGCAGCTCTAAACCCTTGCTTCTGGCGGCAGAAGGTTTTGGCTGTGTAAGGAATTTTCTTGACCCTTCCTTTGCTAATATGAGATCTTTTAGGTAATGCGCTGGATTAGTTTCTGCTTTTGTTGCACCATGCAGCGGGCACGATGAAACATTTCTTTCTGAAATATGAAATTACGAGGGTAACACATTAGTGTTAAGTCTTGAGTTAATACGAATCTTCGGTTCATGCCGCAGTCAGCAACAGGTTTAAAAAATGTGTCAGCTACGTTTTTCAAAAGTTCGCATTTGTTAAGCATTTTTGAAATCTCATCCACTGTTGATACGTACTCAAAAATGAAAACGTTATTTTTTGTAGAGTGAGCAAATGTTTTAACAGAAAAGTCCCAATTGATTTTGTATTCTGTACAGCAGGCCTGCACAACATACGGCCCGCGGGCCACATGCGGCCCGCGAGATCTTTTCTTGCGGCCCGCGAGAACTCGGTTGCAGAAAATGTTG
>JGI24022J15233_10004545_pt1 | contig 14363 bp, 9 predicted proteins | sample Ectturendosymbi2_FD_15233 | JGI IMG/M metagenome (IMG submission 15233) | reverse complement strand
CTGCGAACGGGAAGAGGTCGATCAAGTCAGACACAGCCTTTCTTGGAGTTTCAAACACAAACTCGACTGCTGGTGGTGGTAAGCAGAAAAGCTGGATTATGAAGCACCTTCGTTTCTTATCGCCTTGTTTACAACAGCAAGAATGCTGCTTGGATTTTCGGAAAACAGGAGTCTTTTTCATTATCAGGAAAGATTGGAACCAAACACAAGCTTATGCAAGAACGCAGCCAGCCGATTGACTGCTGCCGCATTGGTGCTTGTCATGACGGAGACAAAATCGTGTTAAACGCCGTTATGGGGATTTCCGCAATTTGCTTTGTAGAACCTCGCGTCAAACCGGGAAATGCAATCAACGCGGGTTTTCGAGCGTAGAGCGCAAAACGAGCTATTTCAGTCATTTCGAACGCCAACCGTAACTTCAGCAGGGACCGATACAGGAAATCTAATCTCCACCGCATTATGATCAACGCCTCGCGCTTTGATGGCTTGAAACGTTGCCTGAAGCAAGCAAGGGAAGAAATCACACGGAGAAGCGTTAGAAGAATGACTTGTGATGTAATCTGCTTAGAGTTTTTGGATATCGAGTTACAATGGCCAGGGCTTTGTGAAGTGGCGTTGGCGAGCCACTCGAACACTCACGCAGGTCCTACTGTTTCAAAAAGCAATAAGCGTTCGGAATACACTCACCATCGGCCCTTTCATTTACAATCGAAACCAACCCTGACCAATCTGCCTGGTTAACGCACAGCAAAGGCATCAGGAAATCCCTGCCAGTCCGTCTGATATTTTTACACAAACAGTAAGCCAACGGGTATTCCAGAGATTCCGAACTAACCGAGTCACAAAACGCGAAACGTTTTGATGTTTTGCACTACTACAACGTCGTTGAAAGACGGAAAGCATTGTATTGCAATAAGGTTTTTAAAATACTCGATAAAAAAACGCCTGAAAACATGCTCAAGGCAGGAAGAGGAGGCAGCATAGTAAACATGGTCAATTGGTCAACCACAGCGCCAGAACATGCGCGGCTACAACACAATGATTCATACACTGCGAATCGCAGCTTGTAAAACAAAAAATCTCACAAGGTAGTTAACTTACATCAGCAATGTAGTCGCCGATGTCGGTGTCCGGTGGTATCCTTCGAGGCTGGGGCACAGCGGCACTGCCGAGGGGAACAGCGTCGACGCGTTTCGGTTCGGCCATTAGCGGAGGCGGTGACGTGAGGGTGTTGATGTCATAGCCCTCCTGCAAAAAATTTGTTGGTAAACGACCCACTGCTTCTTGTCCGGCAGTTACTGCTCACGTGTTACAAGTCAGCTGCCTCAGTTTTAGCAGACTAGCATTTAACTAATGTAATAAATTAACCTGCCTAAAATGTCCTTTCTTTCCTGAAAGTGCACGCTTTGAACACAACGCTCACCCATAGATAGATGGCACAAGTGAGCAAAAATCATATATTAACTCAAGACGTTGTTTAAACTAAGTGGCTGAACGAAACGAACGCCTGAAAATTCCCAATTACGCGCAGCAAATTATTAGATTCTTACGTTGTCTTCCTCTCCGCCGCCCTCATCATGGTAGGCCTGCAGGTTTTCGCGGACATCATCGTCATCAAACAGGGGTATCTTGCTGTCTTCAGCGCTCCGTCTCCGGCGGTAAGCGACGACCGCCAGCACAATGACTGCGAGATAACGGAGGACATTCGTTTACTGGGTTCGGCGCTGCTGGGAAATGAGGCGTGAGGCTGCTTCGCTACAGAATCGGGTTTTCGCACAAACCCTGATCAGCGCCAAGTCCAGAAAAAAGCTACACATTTTTTCAGGTTTTTACACTTTAAGAGAACAAGCGAAGATCTCTGTTCGACTCTCGTTAGAAACACTCCACAAAAAAAACTTAGTAAAGAGGGAAATCACCAACAAATATTGCAGCGAAATACGCTCAGGCAGCATGTTTTAACAAATAAACCTTCGACGGCACCCAACGCAAGCGACTGACAAAAATAAAACACGAGCTATGGCAAACACAAGCACGTTCAGGACTGAAGCAAACTCACTACATTGATTTCAATGTTGTTTCATGCACGTACTTCATACAGGGTTGTCAATTATTAACGTGAGCTCAGCTGGTGATTTCCACATCCGCCAGCGCTGAAGCGTACACTTCGCGCATAAATTTACAAGAATCCATAACCAAAAATTCGCAGCGTTTTCAGAAAAGCAAATGAATGCTTTGCGTCAAGCGATTTCCAACTAATAAAAACTTCACGGATTTTGCTTTANATCAACAGCGCTGAGTCAAATAAAAGACCTGAAAATCACCAGTGCAAAACATGCATCTCGAATCTCCACGCCCGCTGAGTTAGTCGAANAAATGCAANACTTGAAGTGCACACCGCCTTATAATCAAGCATGTTAGCCGCTAGTAGTGTGATACATGCACTTACTGAGAAGTATTAGAATCGCAGCAATAATGGCAATAAGCGCCGGTATGGAAAAGCCGGCTCCAGCGACAACAGGAGCTTGGCAAACTGGCTCACCATCAGCATTGCAGCTACAAAACAACAATCACACCGGTTGGTGAGTAAATGCGGAAGATAAAAGGTTAAAGAAACTTACTTCAGAAAAAATCCTAATGTGTGTCTTCAACAGGCCGACAATGTGGCGGCAGTATTTAAGCAATTTTGGTGCCGGGACCATTTTAATATACCTGCTGTATTTTTCCTTTCTTTTTCACAGTACCATGCAAGCACCCCTTCCATGACATGCGCTTGTTCAAACTGACCGCGAACAATTGCTATATCTGGATGTACATTAATTGCTGACGAGAAAAAGTTAACGATTGAAAGTTAACGATTGAAAGTTTCGCGGGAGGCTCAGATCAACAAACAGTGTATGACTTCAACATCATACAAATTCTCCAGTGCGTTTGATAAATTATTTTGATAATTATTATCAAAGTTACCACTGGCAATTGGAAAAGCAGTTTTAGTTGGTTTAGTCATGTCACTTGCTCAGAGTTAGCCCTGTCGAAATCGACACCTCGCATTTGATCACGATGCAGCTCTCTTTTGTTGTATTCTCTCTTTTGTAGTCGGAAACTTACTGAGGAAAAGTATAAAGATCAAAGCGAGAGCGACGATTAGAGCATGGTAGGACGCGTAGAAAGCAGGAGTCCGGCAACTGACCACGCCGTTGTCATCACATCTATTAAGTAGGGAACTGGTGGTGAGCATGATCGTGCTGGTGAGACACCGCCAAACATACCACATCATCCCTTGGTAAACGGGGATCATATTGTTGTGCAAATACCAGGTGTTTTTTAAGGTGTTTTCGGACCCGATTTAGGTGCCTAGAATCAATGAAATTGGGTCCCTACGGTTCCAATCAGGTACCTAAATTTTGCTTACAAAAAACCTGCAAATACCGTGCAAAAGATGGAGGTTATTTCAAGAAACCCCGTTTCGCGTCCATGGCTGGCACGCATTGCGCGTCAAATGCGTTTGTTGTTGCGTAAAAGTGTATTTCAGGTGATACGCGTTTGTTGCGACCTTAAAGCTTTGAACTCAGTTCGTGTGACTAGCGTTTTGCAAGCTATTTTGCCACGGGGGGGATGCATAGGTCGAGCAGTGCTAAGCCACATCTGGTGACATCACCGCACANGAGAGAATAAAGCCTAAAGACTACGAAGTGAAGAATAGTTTTCATGAGACAAAGTGAGCATGCGGCATTACACGAGACCGCCCCAAGAATCCTTTGGAAACATGCTTTTGGTCAATCCTATTGAAACATGCTCTTGCCCTTCGCCAAGCAATTTTTTGTAACTTACTTAACAATATGAGCAGGACAGCAACGACAACTATTATCCAAGCAAAACCAACTTGGGCAACGTTATTGGAACGCGAGCAATCGGGTTGCCCCGCGTCATTGCAGCTGAAAGATAAAGACCGTAAGTTGGAAGAGGGGCGACCGCAAATTGTCAAAGAATGTGATTTCATCAATTTTTACCAAATCCACGCTAAATAACTTTAACGGTACGAAAGTGTCGAGGACTCTGCATTAAATTAACAACTGCGGTCTGTGTGGGGTTAACCATTTGCCACTTGTTGATCAAAACCATTCATAAGTCAAACTTCCAACCATACTTCGTCCTTGAAAATGTGGGTTGTGCTGCCCGGTATGTGAAACAGTTGGTTTGGCACTGAAAGGCGCTGCAGCTTACAAACAAGGCAGAGCATGTGAGGATCGCTCAGCATGATGTAAAGACAACAGACCTTGGTTTCTCGCTGCCAAGTATTCGTTGTAAACACTCAGTTCTCATCAAAACAAACGACGGGTGTCAAATAACTTTTTCACGAAGTTCGGCGCATTGCTAACAATCCAGATTATGTCAAAAGCTCAGCGATTTTTTCACAAACAACACACACACACACAATTTTACGAAAGACACCTCTACAAACACAACACATCTCCTCTTGCTCCTCTACCAGCTGCACAGAACGGAGTACAGGTTGCCACAAATAGGTCAGTTGTAAAGACATTTCATTTTCAAATAAACGTCTAACACACGCACACACACGCCATTCCGAAAATAGTGTTGGGAGAGAAAGATCAGTCAAGTTCTATTCAAGCCTCGGCACACGTTCAAACCGTGGAACAGCCTTGTTGCTGCCGATGATTTGAGCCGAACTTACTTAACAGGATGATCAAGCCGGCAACAACAGCGACAACCACCAATATGTCTGAGCCGCCGGGCAGCACTCTCGCGTCTTGGCAAACACCAGTGCCGTCACACCTATTCGATAACACGAAATGAGTTTGGCTTATGACGGAAACATGCGCTTGTTTGGATTGGTTTGGCAAGCCTTGTTTCTATAACGTCAACGACTTGCTTGCAGAGAGTGCACCTGATATCACTGACAATCAAAACAACGCTTGGTATCACAGTGAAAACAGATCTGCTTGTGTGCAACAAAAGATAACGAAATTAAGTCCATCAGAGCAACTCACCTGCAAACTTCGACCTTTACTGTGGACGTGCCAGTGTTGCTGCCTGCAACACCATTCCTGTCAGCAATCGTTATTGGAACATTTATGAAGCTTTCTTCGCCGGTTGACAGCGGTAGCTTTTGATTGTTAGTCGCAAGTATTGCTTGGTAACTATCATCTGAAAAGATAATAACAAGATATGAATATAAAAAAAAATTCAAGACAAGTCTTCCTTACCATGCTCTGAACAGTCCAATCCGAATAGCGGACAACCTGCTTAAGAATAACTAATCTTCTCAGGGTCGGCGTCTGACCTGGGACCTTCATTAATGTATTGGTTAGAAGGACCTCGCTTTCGGTAGTCAGTCTAGTCAACCACCCCCAGAGCACGGTGTAATTTAATAAAGATTGCAAGCGATGTTGAAAGCCTCCCACTCGTTTGCAAGCATACGGTGTTTCGAAAACCACGCTTTACAAGCAACATGGTTTTTGACGTATAGGCTAGCTAAGTGGGTTGCAAATCTGAAAAGTAACTCATGTGACTTCGAAGAGATTACAACAAACACTGAACTAAAACTTGGGAGAATAGTTTCTTGATAACTCAGCAACAGGAACAAAAAACACGCACCAGAAATTGAAACAGGTTGAAAAAAACTAGAACTAAAATTTGTGTAGACTCACATCTTTCCACAAACCAATCAGTCATATCGACGACAGAATACTGAAATGGTGGTCCATTTCCAGGAGTATCCTTGTCAACAATTTCCAAATAGGTGCCGTTTTGAGGGTACTCGCAAAAAACCACGTGCTGCGACTTCGCAGAAATTTCAGGAGCATTGTCGTTAACGTCGCCGACAGTGACGACAACGACCGCGGTGGAAGACGCCGGCGTCGGTTCGTCTGCGAAACAATCCGCGCGACGCTCAACCTTTGTACAACTTGACAACCGTGTGGAATTGACAGTCGGGAAGACGCACACACAGTACACACCCAAAAAAACGACATTCACAACAACGCATCATTTCAAATCGTTGGCACAATTGAGTCTGGATGCTGGAACTGATGTAGGGCTGGGACTTAAAAGAAAAAAATTTTGGATGAGCCGACAATTGTTTGATTATATACGTAAAACGACAAAGTGAACCGAACCAGCAATGCTGATTATTCAAACTGACTAGAGAACACATATTGACTTCGTAGTACACCTGAGCGATGTTTTTAAACTGTGATACAACGGTGAATTCCGCTAAAATACACCGCTTTTCACGCTCGGCTATTATCTAATGAGAAAAACTCAAAATTCGCAGTAGACAGCATCAATTTAGAAATATGACGCAACGTTTTGCTGTTCAGACTACAAACGCGGAACTCTTCCCGGTGACTGGCGGACGGTCGGAATGAGGTTTGGTGGCATTGAAGCAGATTGAAGTCGCACGCGCGCGCTGTAAACGCATCATCTGCGCAGCGCAACGTAAATTATGTATGATGATGAACTGAGCGACGATGAGCGCATTCTCGCCCGAAGGCGTGCGCTACAACGAAGACAATGAACAGTAAAGCTGAAGCGCAAGCGTCTACTGGTCGACAGTTAAATACTTAACGACAGAAAAAATAAAGACGTGTTCGGAACGCGCAGGATTCAACAGTGGGCTGGTGAAAAAAAAACAGAACGCGAAAGAAAACACAACAACTTTTCTTTGATTTGAAAGATCAGTTTGAAAGTACAAGTGGACAACATTTTTTGGGCTTAAATTTTAATATAAGTTTACTTCAGCTTAACTACTAAACATCCGCAACGAAGCTACTCACAGTTGTCGTAAGCCTCCACTTTCAATTCATACGTGCTGGTCGGCTGATCAATCAAGGGGTTCTCGCGGTCGATTGGTGCTACGACGCTTATTCCGCCGTCGCCGTTTATCGCGAACCAGCCGTTGCTGTTCAGCAGCTTGTACCTGCCAACCAAACACAGATAGGTTTAGGTTTTGCAGTGCGTCTCAAGATTAGATAGACGACATGGCTTGCCACTGTCACAAGCAGTATTTCACTAACAAAGGCTTTGTGACAACGACCTCTGCTAAATTCGCGTCGGTCGCGTTTCACGAGACACGGCCACTGTCAAATCAAATCGATTCCAGTCACAATACGCAGAGCTACTGTGTACATGGTGATGGCGCGTTATCACATTGCCGAATAGGCAAGCGCTGTTATAAATCAAAAGCAAAACGATTGAAGAAAGTGTCAAAAGATTGTTTTTTTTTTTGTCGCTACACTATACCAAGCAAGTTATACTGTACTGGAAACGTGATAAGTCACGATTGGATCTAAAACCTGGGCAATATGAAAAAAGGTGTTTCTTACCACTCTGTTCCAAGCAGCCCAACACACAATGCAATATTTTGCAACATATATTCTGCAAACACTGGCTGCACAGAGAAACTTACTTCACAACTTGACTTCCGCCGTAATCCTTGTCTACAGCCACCGTTTTTACCAGTTCAGGTAACGAAGCAACGTTTTCTTGTACGCTGGCAGTGTAAGAGTCTTTCTTAAAGACAGGCGGCTCATTTTCATCGCTCACGTTTATCACAACAGTAGTCGTTGCCTGCAGCCCAAAACACTCAAATTAAACTTCCAAATAGATAAACATTTTTCTAGAAAAAGAGGCAAAATGCATTTTGCACACATCGTTTTAAAATTAATGATTTACGTTTCTGTAAAATTGTCTGCCTGACTACTTTTCTTGCATAATAGCTTGCAAGCAAGAGAAAGCGCCGAACCGAAATCACACCTGGTATGCAGTAACATCGGCATTGGATGCTTCTTTGTTGTACGCAGTCACCGTAAGCGTGTAACTTATGATGCCACTTTCGAAATCCATCAACTTTTCCAGGACAATATCGCCGCGGCTGGGGTCCTCGCTTGGATGGGACTTCACCGAAAATGTACCTGTCGTATCGCCACCGGTGATCTTGAAGTATACCTGTTCGAAAAAAACTCAAGATGAATTTTGAACCGATTATTTTCTGTCCCAGCTGTATCTATTATTTTCCCACACAAGCACGTACTTAAATATAAAGTCCATCCGAAAATTGAATTTAAAAACTAACAAGAGATATCCGCAGCCAACTTTCTACTCCTTCGCACCAAGAACACAAGGCCTTGCCGCGGTCGCAAATGAACTCACGCACCGCTTTGTTGACTCCTTGGTCAATGTCCGTCGCATAGACTGAAATGAGGGTCGTCTGCACAGGGGTCAGTTCCCCTTTCGTTGTCACGTAAGGCTCGTTGGTGAAAACTGGCGCATGATCGTTCGAATCTTTTACAGTCACCGTGACAGTTGCTGTTACAGCGTTACCTGAAACGAAGACAAGCATCAAGCAAGGTTTTAGAACGCAAACACATGCGTGAATGATTTTATAGATTGCGCCAACCAACACATATAAATCACCTGAACAGACTCATTCCATGCACCAACTACACTGCAAAGATATTTGCCGTGAGCAACGTACGATCAAAAGTATACGGAAACAAAAGTTCACAAATCGTTTTTTTTTAGTTGAAACCACTTGGAACGGCATTCTAGGGCAAATAAAGAAGGCTTCAGCGCAGCACAAGCAGGTTTTCAATGTGTTACTGCTAATTCAGCGGCATAACACGAAATCAGAATAAATGCTTGCAGCGTCACCAGGGTCAATCCAAGGAGCAATTAAATCATTCTAAGACAGCAGTAACGACCTAAAGAACAAATTACACGTACCAAGACCGCCCGGCAAACCATCTTTGGCCTCCACTTCAAAAGTGACAGTGGGTTCAAGTTCAGCATCCAACGAACCCACGACAGAAACGACACCTTGCTCCGACACTTCAAACCTGGCGCGACCATCTGAGCTGGGCGGTTGTTCATTGCCCTTATAAGTAAATCTCACTACGTTGTTGTCTTGATACGACGAATCTGCATCCGTTGCTTGCAGATTCATGAAGTCACCTGCGAACACAGTTACCCACGCTGTAAATAGAGCCAATACGCACAACAAATTGAACTGCTGTGACTGAAAGTTCTTTTCGCAAAGCGTTGTCCTTTTCTATATCAGGCAGGTTTGAAAAAAACACATGGGCATTGGAAAGAACAATCAAATCCTTAGGTCTGCCGTAGGCCTTCGAGGAGTCAGCCGACTGGGCTTTGCTTTCATCACTTTGCAATGTTCCGTATCTGCACCTATCTGTATTAAAAGTAAATAGTCTACGCAAAGGCAACGCAGTCGAATCAATCGGCGGACTTTTTTTAACAGGAAAATCGATTCCACGTAAAAGTAAGCATCCTCAGTCCTGAAACCTGCAAGCAAACTCTAGAGTCTAGACCAAAATCATTCAAAACACAAGCCGTGGCAAGTGTCAACTGGACAATAGGTCGTTTCTCATACAGCTGGTTTAACTAAAACTGAAAAACTATCTAACGCCAGTTACAGAGCAACGAAGACACAGCTTCGAGCAACACCGCAGTGACGCATCCATAGCACCAGTGAAACGCACGAGCAGAAAGGCGGTCTTGAGGCAAGGCCACCTAACGAAACACTTTAGGTGGTTTCTCTAGGTGGCCTTGATTGAGGTCGTAAGTTTGATTGACGTACTCAAGAAGGCCATTAATGGTAATCGTTGAAAAGGGGCACAAAAGACGGTAAAAATTTAGACGTGGTAATTCGCGGAGGTATGAAACGACTGTGATTGGGCGGTGAAAAAAAAACTATCACATTTCCCAAAAACTTTTGTGTTTTTCTCAATTCATCAGCAAAATAATTGATCAAATCTAATTAAATATCGCAAAAGCTACGGTGCATTCTACAACATTCAGAAAACTCCAAAAACCAGTTATGTTTTCTTGCTGGAATGAGTTGTCTATCCATGAAACTGCATTTTTGAATGACTGCCATGTCAAACAACTTCGCGGCAACTCTACTTTTTCCGGGGTATCGTTATGTGACTTTATTAATAGATGAAAAAGAAGAGTATATGTATTAGCTGTCGCATCATTCGGCGATATTTCGCCTCAGTCCATAAACAATGCCGCCAATGCACTCGTGGTCCCAAGAACTACACACAATGGGTAACGAAATGTCGATTTTTTGGAGATGAAGACTGCTGAGCACAAAATTACGTGGTAAATAACTTTTAAAACTGTAATAAGAGTGTTCCAACCTGATGTTTGATCTTCGAACACTGAACCTGCCAACGACGTGGCGTCGAAGACTGGCTTATTGTCATTAGAATCCAAAACAACAACTTCAATTTCAGCTGGGGTTTCAACCTGACAAACAAAATGCAAAATTTGAAGGAAAAGACATAAGAGTGTCAAGCCAACGGACAAAGTAAGCGAAAATCTGCAGTATCACAATGGCCCCCAAAGTTTCAAGAATTTGATTTAAGCAGTTAAAAAAACTTGAAATGCGCATTTCACGATTCCTCCTGGATTCTTGTTTGACGTGCCATAAAACAAGTTCGCAATAGAAAGTTCACAGTTAATTTGACGCAATGTTTAATCATCTTGTTAAGACGCACTGAAACAAAATTCAACAAATCCACGAATTAAACAATTTCGTATACCGGTTACATCCTTGTAATTTCAGGTAATACAAATGGTGTGTTCGATCAATTTTTTCTAAGGCACTTTCATCTGCGAACAATTTGCATGTATCAAAATCACGCTGTCTAAACTACTTTTAAATACTTTTAGATAGATAACACACATAAACACCTACTTGAGTTCCAACATCGTTAAGAGCAAGTGCTTGCAACGTGTACTTCGGCCGCGTCTCTCTATCCAACCCTTGTTGCAGCCATATTTCTCCACCACTGGCAGTACTTTGCATGACAAAAATAGTAGGATATGATGGAGTGCCAAATTTGTATTGAGCAACATTTGGATTATCAGACTTGATCTGAGATAAATAATAATAAATGCAATCACTGGAAAACGAGCACAATGACAAGTGTGTTGTGTATACATCAATATACTGTCGCAGTGAACACAATACTTAGTATTACTTACGGTAGCTAACTTGTATGGTGTGAATGATTGTCCAGCAATTGTTTCAGGGACATTCATCGGGGGATATGTCCATCCACGTTTTACTCTATGTCTCTGACGCCATGGAACACCTTCAAATATAACTGTGTATTCTTATGCATGGTAAAGCTATTGACTAAACAATAGAGTTACATGATAACTGCAAGTTAGGTAAAATAAAAAAACATGCAATGAAAGGAACCAGTATTTAAATGACTAATATAGTACATGATTCTCAAGAAACAGTGGCATCAAGCAGAACTTAGTTACAAACCAAAATGCAAAGTTAGAAAGACAATCATCTTCACAACCATTGTTAAAATGTACTAAATACTATCATATTCTTATTAAAATGGAGTTGTAATTTAGTGGTATGATCTAGGTTTCACACATATTCGCACTCATCAGCCACCAACCTACAAAACATAAGCCACTTGTAATCTAACACAGCAGATAAGGTTGAAAATGCATTGCACATCTTCATGCATTTCATTTCTATCAAACTACAAGAGAAAGCTATTTTGTAAGCAGTACGTGACTGGCAAAAGATATCATAGTCAAATTTTAAAATGTTTCTGAGAATTCTGAAATAGGAATTGCATACATCTTATATTTTCTTCTAATACACTCATTACTTGTTTGATTTCACATCTAAGATTTTTAATCAACATAAGCATTCATAAAACCTTCTGAACCATGGTGCATTGCACCTTGCTGCATTAAAAAAGTTCATTGTACAATATATAACTACCAACAATGTATTTAAACTGGAAACAGGAGATTGTGCAAGACCAATGCAGGAAGCAATTCTTTCAGGATAAATGTGCTACATTCAAACACTTCTCTGATAAGTTTAAAGCATCTGATTACCTTTACTATCCTTGGCAATGTACAGTTTTCCATGTACCAAATCCTGGAAAAAAAATTTTATTGATCAGTACTAAAACATGCTTTTGTCGCCCTCATAGCATAACTTATTGAAAACTAGGTTTACATCAAATGTATTCACAGTAAGGCTCTTAACTGGTCAATGTGGTCTAATTCAGGATAGAGCATCCAGTAATAGAGGAAACGTAACTTTGATTAAGTTGACATTTTATTTTAATTAATCATCTTAGTCATCCGATACTGGTACCCACAGCAATAGCAATTAATAAGATGATAACCAAAATTATGGGTTTGTGGTTGGCAGCACTAAACTGGTGTGAAGGAAGTTACAGCAGAATAAGACATAAGTGCCTGATAATTCTATGGGAAGATGTTGGTGCAAGATGAGCTTATTATTTCTTCAAACCATAGTCCTGTAACAAAGTTAATAACTTGGTTCTTTCAGACTATTTCTTAACATGGGAATACTTCTGATGAACTAATGCAAGGAGGGGATTATAAAGCAATGAAAACTGGGAATATTCAGTTTGCAAGCAAGATGGCATCAGACGAAACCATTCATGAAAAACATTGTCAATCACGGTTTAGTTTCATCAATATGAAAGCCATAAGCTTTGGTTCACCTATTGAGCCCATGCAACTGCTATTGCATTTACTGAAACAATTCTGCATGCTTTAGATATTTGTGGTATAACAACATTCTGCTAAGAGCACAGCTAGTGTCATTAAGTTATACAGTGATAAAGTGCTTTTTTATGAGTGTTCAACCAAGGTGTCCTGTCAAACATTAATTTGTATTTCCTTGACTTGAATGGTCTTGTACACTTAGCATAACACAGTTAGTTTAGATTAAGAATAGCATTGCACAGGGTTGCTTTTGTATGAAAATAACAAAGGTGCTCAAGTCATAGCTGAAATTAACGTGTCGGTCAAACAACCTTTCACTGGTGCATTATTTGCAGAGATTATTTATGTTACAGACACAACCAATGCAATTTTTGTTGGAAGATGCAAAGCAGAGTGAGTTGGATGTGTTTACTTACTGTATCATGAGAAAATAACTGCTGGAGAAAATGAGATGTTGCAAAAATGCTAGCAAAAGACTATAAGAAATATTTGATCAAAAATGTATCATACAGTGGCAAATGTCATCACTAGGGCAACCAAATTTTTTGACCTAAAAACTTGAAATTTTGACTTCATAATTAAAAAATTTTGACCTATAAATTTTCTGTGTTTGCAATTGCACATAATTCAGCCTTAGATGTTGAGGTTATTAATCCAGAAGCATATTCATGCATTCTATGCCTCAAAATTTAGAAAAATTTGGTTTTTAATTTTGGGGATGATGTATTGATAAGTACATTAATGACTACCATTGAATAAAACCTGAGAACATCATAAAGTTGAAACACTGCTATATGTATCATTGATTGAGCATTTACCAAACAAAAGACCACGTTTGTTGCCTCACCATGCCTATCCTACATAACATTCAATCGTCCAGTAGTGGGCAAAACAACATTGTTACGTCAAAAATCGCAACAAATCCATTAGCATCACAGAATTACAACTAAACTTCCAAAAGCATATCAATATTTGTTGTTGCAGTTTCGATAAAATATAGATAAGGAGAAAAAAAACTGTGTTGCAAGACAATTTTGACCCAACAATAAATTTTGACCTAATGATAAATTGACTTTTTCTTGACCTAATAACTTGGGATCCCCTCATGCTATGAGCGTGAAATTTGGTTTGTGGATGTTTCATAAGCTTTGAAAAAGGCAGAAAAATTGACTTTTGGTTGCCCTAGTCATCACCTTAGTATTCTTATTACTAGGGAGGCCAAATCCATTGAAAAAGAAGCCAAACGGAATATTTGGTCAACAAGGTTGGTTAATTATGTTCTGCACAAAATGCTTTTACACTACAACTTGTTCACCTACATTAACTCATAGAGTTGGCTGTTTTATTGTGAGCAGGAAGTTTAATTTTTCATTAATCATATTTGACTACTAAAACATGTAACCAAACTTGGCATTTAATCTCATAATGCTCAACTCCATATAGCAAATTGTTGAAAGAATGTGCACTACCCTTTTCACATTTTTTAGACTGTACGATCTCAAAAATGGTGATTATGTGTCTGCCTACGTGCTTCATTACTTATTTAGCACAAATATATACTATTTTATGAATGTCTAGATAATCAGAGATGCAGAGTTGCAGGTAAAATATCCGACTCCGACTTTCCAAAATTTCCGACTCCTTAACACTTTGAGAGCCGGGCTAATTCAAGCGGTTCGCAAAAAAACAGTTGATTCGCACATGGCTTTGCGCGGGAATTTCTCCGCTCCTGTATGCTCTACAGACCCGGTAAAAGTATCAAAAAACGCGGCCAGTCTAGTAGATTAGACTCGAAAAAA
>JGI24022J15233_10004543_pt1 | contig 14364 bp, 10 predicted proteins | sample Ectturendosymbi2_FD_15233 | JGI IMG/M metagenome (IMG submission 15233) | reverse complement strand
ACACGCAAAATCACACAAGAATCTAATACTAATGTTGCACTCACTCACAGTATATGCCTGTTTAGCTAATATCAATGGTACATTACAAACAGGCAGAGATCNGAAAATCCCAGGTGTACAGCCCTAACCTTAGCGTAGTTTCATAATATCGCATAGGATAATCAATCACTATATTCATTAACCAGTTTGTCTTTTAACTGCCTTTTGAAGGCAGGTGGTGAAATATCATATAAAGAAGGATCAATGGAGTCCCAGATTTTTGGGCCAAGGTGTTTTAGAGATCTTTTGCCTTTGACTGTCGAAGCCAGTTGCCAAATGTATCCACCTCGTGTGGCAGCACGGGTTGCATGGGAGTGGGCCTGATTTACAGAAGTAAACAAATGATCGAAATTAACAGGTATTCTACCCCAGTGCAAATTATGCATGAACTTACCTATTTCAAGAATGTATATATCATTAATAATGAAGCAAAAAATTAAATGTACTGAAAGTTTTCTGTTTTTTTTTAAAGTAAGACAGATGTTATCAATTATCATGTATTACAAATCTATTTATCAAGTATTGCGCTAAAATGCTTGCTTTTTTCTACAGTTTGCTCAAATTGCACACGCAATGAACGACTGCAAGCTTGCAATAGCGTGCATCAGTGCAGAATACGCAGAGAGCGACAACTGCCGTATGGAAATCCAGTTTGCTGCGAAATCGTTACGGAAACCAGTTATTGCAGTTGTTGTCGGTGAGACTCATTCTCTTGCTTCTACGAAATCCGGAGGTGTTAGTTTCTTTTTACGTCCCGCACCCCCTACAAATAAGATAACTAATTTTGAACACGTAATGACAATAGCTTGTCAATAATGGCACATAAAAGCGGAAGCATGCTCCAGATTTGCTCCGACGACGCCAAAATTGTGGAGAGACTAAAACAAAATATTAAACGCGACAATATCTCGTAGAAGTTCTATGAAATTCTATTTGACAACAAAACATCAATAAATGTGTATCCTTGTACCTCTACAAATGCCCTGTTGTCAGGGGTGAACGAGGGGTTCAAGGGGAGATCAATTCCTCGGGCGCCGAATCAGTATGGGGGTGCCGAATCACTGCAAGGGCTCCGAAAAGTCCCAAAAATATCGCAAGTACCTTCTTCAATATAGTGAATTTGCTTCCGAAAGAGCTCAGGTTCAAACATGGGGGCGCCAAACTTGCTAGTTGCTCCGGGCGCCATCTAACCTCGTTACGCCCCTGCCTGTTGGACCTTGAATTGGCAATCGCTATCGATTACAGTTGAAAAACTGTTCAGATGCCCCCACTCACGTTTGTTGAGAACAAATTTTAGGTCGTTTTATTTTCAGGAAAAGGCAGTGAGTGGGAGGAAACTACAGTCGGAAAGCTGGTTCGGAATGGCTTGCCCGTGATACATATGCAAGATGTTGAAAGCGAGCTGGAGATGGAGGCAAAAATAAAAGACATTGCGTTAGTTGTATATGCTACTTTTTCCTATAATGTGTTTTAAGCATTCTTTCTCTGCCTCCAACTCATGATGGTTTTATAAGCCCAAAATGGTTGATTGACCAATATGTGAAAAGTAAATAATTGTGTTCATTTGTGTAACATAAAACTGTAACTCCTATGATTATCGTTCGGATTATTCAAAGTTGTTGATTTTGCGTCATATTTTTAGAGCATTTGATAAGATTACCATACAAATTACGATTGAGGTATTATTGTAACAGACTAATACCTTCCCTTACGTATTTACTGATCGTAGAAGGACTGATATTTCTCAAGACATTTTTTCGTCTTCTTCGGCGTGACTAGATTCAGGAATAAGTAGTTGATATCATTCATTTTGTTGCTTTTCATTCAACTAAGAAAATGGTTGTCATTGTTCATAATCATAAATTGACCTAACAAATTGCCAAGAATGCATTGTATGCTTAAGAAATACCGCGCTGACAATAATGTTTGCTTTGTAAGTAAGCGCGGTTAATCAGTCTCAAAACCATATTGTGCGGCATGAGGAGGGAACTTTGTTTTATTAGAGCTATGGACCTTACGATTCTGATTCCCGAACTAAAAAACATTAGGCGTGGGATAAGGAGTGATCACTTTTATTTTTTTCTCTTCTATCAAAGGGGCATGATTTACCAGTTAAGCGATCTTCAAGGCAAAGTGTCCGCTGCTTCGGAACCATCGTCGGAACATGTGAAGTTCCGTGCTCCTGTGCCTGGGGATCATGTGGTTTGTCTTCACCAGCGCTGGGCCTACTTCATGGCGACAGTTGTCAGCTTTGACGAGCAGAGCATGACCTATACGGTTAATTGGGACGATGGTGATCCAAGTGGAAGAGTACAGTCGTACAAGGTGCGAACGCTTATGCGGTGGTGTAGTGTCAAAAAAGCAGGGGCAAACGTTCAAAAAGTATATCTTATGTATCTGTATCGATGAACTGACTTACAGGTCTGATCCTCGAGGAGCATTATCTGTAGTGATGCTTACCGCATTTCTGCATTATCTGCTTACCGCATATTGTAGGTTGGCACTTGTTTCATAGTATCGAAACTAATGCTAGAAAAAAACAGGAAGAAATTTCTCTCTTCCATGAGACTCTATTTTGAGTAACGCCTGGTCGTGGGTTTTTTCTTGTTTCCCAAATGACACTTATGGAAAACAAAGCGTGTGCCGTTGTGTGTCACTTTGAACAGCTTCATGCCATTGCATAACCTTTTACATGCCTCTTACATTCGTATCTCTAAATTCTGTCTGATCATCGTGAATAGTATGAGCTTATAATTTGCATCTTACGTACCGGCTTGTGCATGTATTACGTCTGATTTGGCGATACATAGTTTGCAGACTTGTTGCAGCCAGTCTGGAGATCGACCATAAGCGTAGCCAAGGGTGGTCTACGGGGCCATGCCCCGCCAAATTTTTATAACACATAGTCATTTTGTGCTTTGAGAGGGGTATCCCAAACAAAATAGTGTTATTTGCCTGAAATCAAACATTTTGGCCCCCCCAAAATTTTTGGGCAGGCTACGCTACTGAGTTCAAATCCAGGCCTTGTAAAATGGTATAAAAGCCTTCTTGCCTGGAAAGCGGAGTAAAGAAAAAAGAAAGCTGCAGGAAAGTCTCTCATAAGTCCGTCCGAATATTATAGATGCTACTCTCCGTGAAGTCCGTTTTGCCATCGGGACACCCTCACGGAGGGTCAAGAGCAGTGGTTCTTAACCGGGGGGCAAGCCCTTAAGCGCTATACGACATTGAAAATTTGATCAATAAATTTACCAAACAATACATTTGCTTTCACAACTTATAGCCAGGGGGCTTGAAACAGGAAAAGTACTGAAGGGAGGCGCGGTAAAGAAAAGGTTAAGAACCACTGGTCAAGAGTGTGTCGCTGAGGCATACGAAAACCTCCATATCACCGTGCAAACAGAAACTCTGCCTAGGCGTCATTTTGTGAGCACACTGTCCGTTTGTGCTTACTGCTCATGCTGTCGTGAATGTATCTTGCACTTGCATTCGCGTTTGATTAACCGCACAGTGACTCAATTCCCATGCAGGCTATTTTGCATAGAAATTAAGAATTGGGGCAAAGACGGGATGGGCCATAGCAATACGTGCGTGGGAGAGGGCGTGCGGGAGATGATCAATGCATTTTTTAATTATTCCCTTAGCTTAGATACTTATGCCTAGGGATTTAGTGCAAGCATGGAGTACGCGCTGTGCGAAATGTTGCCCCAATTCTAAATTTCTAAGCAAAATGTACTGTATGGGAATTGATGTCGTGACACGTGTATCTTTTTTAATGGACTTTGTGCAAAAAGTTAGACCAATACTAATTAAGTCATGCTTAGGTAATTTGTATTTTGACAAAATATGCCAACGAAAAACTGGAAAGCACCAAAAATGTTTTTTCTAATATTGTGCTGTAAACATAGAAGAGCAACGCGCAAGTAGTACACCGTGGTTTCTGCAATCCATGACTTTAAAGCAAGTAGAAAACTGCTCATTTTGTTTAAATGCTTATCGCCTCACCCAGTACGCCAAAGTGAAAGAGCAGCGAAAGGTATTGAAAGTTTGATTATGTTTTTTTCCTCCAAACTGTTGCCAGCTGTACAGAAAACATAAATTTTCAAAATTTTTGTAATTGCAGCATTTTATTACCGCAAGCGCTTTTGCCGCAGAAGTATCAGTTTTAAAGTATCAGTAAGTTTAGCATTGTCCTCTTTATTCCATTATGCACGTGTAGATGTGCTAATATTGCCAACGTTACCTTATTGTCAGGTAACGCGCCTGTGCTTTGATGAGGTGGGCTACTGTACGTGAGGTTTATTGCCCTATGCGTTACCAATTGGTTTTTGAAGCACTGCAACGTGTTTACTTCCAACCACTAGTCCCTGGAATGCATTACAAGAAGCCAAGCGGAATATCAAGACGGTCTCAGTGGTCAGACACACCATTTGGGTGCAATGGTTGTGGCGTTTTCAGGAAGTTGGAGATGATTGCTAGTGTTTTGTTTTAGAATTCAGTCGTATCTTCAGCATTTTTGGTGGCCAGAAGTTGAGCGAGTTGGAAGATTAGTGTTGCACAACATGGTTTTCATTTCTAGTTACTCATGCACACCGGTGATATCAGTGGGCATGAAAACAATTTGTATTTCAGGATGTCGCACTGGACTGCGTTCCGACCGATGAAATTGCTGTCGGAACAATCGTTCTTTTTGGTCAAGGTTCGTATGGTGCTACTGAAGGCAACAACATCGGCGGAGTTCGATATCACCAAGGCAGCATCACCAAAGTTTATCAAGACAGTCAAGGAATTACCAGGTACCTTTGCGATGCGATAGATTGTGTAATAACGAAGCTAAACGATACTTGCTACTTAATCTGAGGTTTGATCAAAGCGATGTGTACGATTGTAACATTCTTCTCGCTGTCTGTTTGATCCTACGCAGCAAGACTTTTCCGTGAGTTTTCTTAAAACAACGTTTTCTCTTGACATTGTGAATTCACAGCCAGAAACAGACAAAACCCAACGCAAATCCACGATTCTGGTGATGTTTCGCTCTGTTCACATTCGCCATTCATTTTAGTTAGGAGCAGTGCAGTTTTTGTTGTTGGTGTTCTCATCAAGAGGTCATTGTTGACATCCCGTCAATAAGAGGACCTTTCGCAATAATCACATTGCTGCAGAAAAGTATGTTGGAAAAACTTCTGCCTGTCAGCTTCACTCCAAGTTTCAAAGTAGACGTTGCAAAAAGCGTAAAAAATTATTTTTGTGCAATGATGTCGCGTTGCGTAACCTTTGTACGCAGGGACAGATGCAGGTATTTCTGGTGGGGGATGATCAAAATATACGATACTTTCGTTTCTTTAACAATTTCCGCTTGTGAACTATATCAATTTTCACAGTATCTAAAGGAAACCCCATTAATACAACATAGTAGATGCTAGCTATCATACTATTTACTTGCATTGCTTCGAAGGTTGAAAGATGTGCTAGTTTCTGTTTCTGCCTGCTTGCAACAACATCAGATTTGGATATCAACAAACATAGCAGCAAAAACGTTATGAATAATTGAACTTGCGAAATGTCTATAAACAGGTCTGAAAGTGTAGAAACGTTTCATTAATATTTGCGCGATATAAATAATCATTGAAACACATCTGATGGACAAAATTCACCACAATGGTGTGGTGCAAATTCATGTATAACTATAACAGTAGACGTCTGCCACGTAGCGCATGATCCACCTCGTGTTCAAAATGCATACCTGGTCTTTCGGGAGGGGCAAAATACTTTGACTTCAAATGAGTAACAGATTTTGGTTTTGAGACACTGCTTCTCAAAGCATAAAACGACAACATATGCTTAGTAAGCAAACTAATTTGCGCTAGCATTCACGAATATCAAATCCACTTCTCCAAACAAAATTTATATAAAGCATAACAAATATTTACAACGTCACCAGAGTGTTGGGTGAGGAAGACTAACCAACTGGAAAACCTGTCATCATCAAGCCATACTGTTAGAAATTTGCGACCACTTTGTCTAGCGGCAGGGGTCCCATATGCTTGACAAAGAATATATGTGTTGTTGACAAAGAATAACTGCAAGCGTTTGTCCAGTTTATGGCAAATTTTTGGCAAAAAATTTTGACAATGGCAGTGTTATTGGCAGCATTGATTTTTCAATACTTAATGTTTTTCTGCAATTCATATTTTTTCCATACTTTTCAATATATAATTTTTGACAATTGAACTGAAGTTTTGCTGAAATTGGTGGGTAATCAGAATGCTAAATTACAAAGATTAAAGGTGAGCTGCATTTTCTCTTATGTTTATGGTATTAATTTGATAAATAATCCAAAATGGATTGTTTTGGCGATACTGACAATTGGTATTTCAAATATAGCAAAATTTGGCATAAAAAATATTGACAAAAAAGGTTGGCAAACTTTTGGGAAAGCATCGACTTTTGGCAATATATGCCAGATTTGGCACCATTTGGCAACCCTGTCTAGCGGAATCAAGAACCGCCTCGTTTTTCGGATTATGCGAAATTAGAAGTATTTATCTCTCAGCATCAGTAAGCTGCGAATGATGTTCAAGGACAAACACAAGGTCGTTAGTTTACTTCATTTCGTACGTTTGTTGATGCCCGGGAATAGAAGCACTAACAGTAGATGTAATTGATGTTTCCACAGTAGGCGTAGGCCTAGTTGCTGTTTCTAAGCGCTGCAGATCTTGAAATCTCGTAGAAAAAATCCAATCTTGCTTGCTTAGGTTTTGTCATCTGTAAACTGCGGTATCCACAACTGCTAAATACGATGGGTTTACGCTCGAAATCCAAAACTGCGGAGTACAAATCTCGACCGAGCTAAAACTGACTGAATTGGAACGCAATACGCAGTAAATATTTTCAAGAGCAACAGCGAATGGCCTAGTAAACTAAATTGTGCGTGATGTAACAGTGGCCTGCGTGGCAATTGAGCGAGTGTGATAAAGACGTGGCAAGTCTGTGACCAGTGGTGGACTTAGGGTTGGGGGGATGAGGTAAGGCTGAAAGGGGGTCCTCCGTTGACCTCATCATGCTCAGCCAACCGTGATAAGACCTTTTGATCAAGCGTAGGAAGGGGATATGCGGGCCACACAAGGATACGTTTCTGAGACTACGGCATGAGTGACATAACAGAAAATGCAAAAAAGTATTCATGACACACAACTTTAAACACACTGAAAGACGGGAAGACAAAACAAGCAACACATAAAAGTTCAGGGATAGCAAGTTGGCATCGACCCCCACTTCTCTAATTTTGCGCCCCATTTTTCTGCATTCACCATCAATAAATTAGAAAGTTTAACACACTTTCTCCTCTGATAAATGCTTGGTTTCCTTGGATTTGTTCACATCCATGTCCTTAAGGGACTCCATGAAATCACAGGCAACAACCAAGCAGGTTCAAAACACAATTTGTTGAAATTTCATCCTTTTAAACCACATTCAGTAGCATGGCATACATACAAAAGCATCCAACCTGAGACTTGTTTTGAAAAGCTTTGAGGCTGGATGAGTCAAAGCTGCCGTCATCTTGCATTGACACTAGTTGTTTCAAAAATGTGAAAAAGTAGTAAATAATTCATCATATACCTTTTTCCAAACATTGCCACCACACCAAGTAGATTACACACTTGCTTGAATCTGTATTAGAAAAAAAATTCAAGTTATACTGATATAAGAGCTTTCCAGAACTTTTTGAACAAATTTTAACCCACACCTTTTTAAGGTATTGAAGTTGGTTTGAAGCTTTTCCTTATTAACACATTAGAGATGCTGGTGGGGCCCTTTGAAAGCAGATTACTTACACATTACAGTGGCGGTTGGGCCCCTTTGAAAGCAAGGTACTTACATTTTAAAGTTTCTATTGGGTGCCCTTTTGAAAGCAGAGTACTTACATATTACACTTGCTGTTGGGGCTCCTTGCAAAGCAGAGTACCTACTCATTGCAGTCGCTGCTGGTGGCCCTTTTGAAAGTAGATATGTACCTACACATTACAATTGCTATTGGGGCCCTTTTGAAAACAGAGTACTTACACATTACAGTTGCTGTGGGTGGCCACTTCTTATGATCTGCTTCGGAGTATACTATATTAGTGGATAATACGTTGTTCACCAAAAATGAGGAAAATTTACGAGCCAGACAACTCGAGGGGGCCCCTTAAAAGGGGGTGCCCAAGGCAAGTGCCTTGCTCGCCGCCCCTAAATCCACCACTCTCTGTGACCAACTGCTGTGGTGTTTCTCATAAGTCGTAAATGCTACAAAACTAATTATTAAGACAGCTGCTTATTGTTTTCGTAATCTGGAACACTTTTATTTTTAAAATTGGAGGAGAACGGCTTCCGTGCCCCTCCCCCTCCCTTAGCTACTCCTATATTAGTAAGATAGGGCAGGGGAAGATTCGTCACGATGTTTTGTATTTGGAGAAGGAAAAGTTTTGATTGTCAGTTTCATTTATTTTTAAAGGTTTGACGGAGAGCATACCAAAGGGGAGGTTGATGGAAAAGGAATTTCTTACCGAGATTATGAATCAACTTTCACCCACAAAAGACTTGAAGATTTGCGCTTGTCTCCGAACGCTATGGATGCACTAATGGCGTGCAAACAAGCCTTTAACGTTAGACAGGGCTGATGCAGTTTTGATGCTGTCGCGCAACTTTACTGCTGATGCATAATGAGGTATCTATGATCCTGGTTTGCGAGACACTACATCGTCAATCGCCGCATAGTTTTACTGCAGTATATTCCCAACCTTGGATCCGCGAATTGAAGCCTCCTGTTGAATGATAACGCTGGTCAATAACGGTCAATCCCTGCTCAGGAATCTGAAATAGTAATTTCCGCATCACATCAGGTTTTCAAGATATTGCATTTCTTTAAACTAAAACCGTTTATCTGTTGGGGGCGTGTGAGAAGAAAATTAACGCCCTCAGGTGTCCGCAAGTAAGAAGAGTTTGGAAGCCACTGTTTTGCTGAATGTGATCTGCGAAGCATAATGCAGTAATGTTTATATACTAGATACCGCACTGCGGACACACGAACATATTACAACGCAGGAAGTTGCGCGATAGTTTTTAACGCATCACAAGACTGAACTTAACAACTTTTTTCTTGTTCTGGGCGGAAAGATGTACCGTTATGTCCGTACTAAAACAGAAGGTAGCGTCATTTTCTGCGAATAGCGGTATATATTTTGTACAAAATGTATTCAACGTTGGAGACTAACGCAAAAGGATCACGAAAACCTGCTCGAATAACCGTCAGTCTAACCTGAGTAAGTAACATGTTTTAGAAACATCAAAGATCCGATTTAAAATAATACAAGAATTAATATTTTCCAACTTGGAGACATTAATAAATCGTAAAGTGCTGTATGTATCCGAAACCACGTTAAAAAATATTTGCTTACCGCAAAAGTTACGAGCTGTTACATGCATATTTCCTGTCTCAGAGAAGTAATGTCGAAGATCGAAGCGCAGGCATTGAAAAAAATTGGGTGTGTGTTGACATCGGTAAAAATGGTATTGGGCCATCTTCAAAGCAAATGAGTGGTGGAAAGTACTTTGCAACTTCCCAAATGTTTGAAGCAACTACACCAAAGAGTAAACCAGCTTAGTGCGTAGTGTTATTTTGTCGCTAATTTTTGGTAAACACGTGTATTGTTGCATGGCAGCAACGTGTAGTTTTTTTGGCGTATACGTACGATTAGCTAAAAACTGTCAAACGTGATAAGGCAATTTTTTAAATGATACTCTATGTGCGTACGATTAAATATTGTCATAATTTTGTATTCTGTGTTGCGTAAAATGCTGAAAGTAACGTTGATTCGTTAGTTAGTTTTAACCTGATTTCTTTCGCGCTGGTGGTTACTGTTGATTTCACTTTACGCAAGGTGTGCCTTTGTACGCATATACTGTTGCACATACGTTTTTTGAATTCCCAGCTCAGCTTTTACAGCACTGAGCGCGTAACTTGTGCACTCTGCAAATAGTCTGATTCTGCAAGCGTGGAGCAAATTGTGTTAAAAGTTGCACGTAACTTTGCACTTTTGAATTTCTGTGTATTGCAGAGTTCTACCATTATGATCCGGTAGTTGTACTTGCACTGTGATAGGCTATATTATGCAAACGTATGATTTAACCCAAATTATTAACGAAAAAAATAAATTTGAACCAAATGGAACCCATCGTTTCAAAAACTTGTACGACGGCTTTTCTAAACAGAAACAAATTGCAGCATGACGAAAGTCATGCCAAGCGTATAGTAGATTTCAGTTGTGTAAATATTAATGATGCGCAAGAAAATTTGAACTGATTGCTGAATACATGCAAAAACATAAAATATGCTATCGAGTGTGTTCTTGCTGCCAGGGACGAATCCAGCTAGCAACGTTAGGAGGGGGGCGATTTCTGTAATATTTGGTAGTCAGGTCTCACAACGGCTTCGCTACTGTAAGGGAGATGAAGTGTACTTCATAATACTGCTGTGACAAAACAATAGATGATAGAATGGCTTTATGTCGTGAATGTTGTTTTCCGAATTGCAAAAAATCATGGTGACATGGTGAATAAAGTTACTTTCGTACATTTCAGGGGAGAGTTCGCCCCTGCCTGGATCCGCCCCTGCTTGCTGCATACATTTGCAATGTTTTATCAAACTTGTACGATTTTTAACATCTTATAACTACCACACTGAGATGGTTAACCGCAAAGGAGTTATTGCTCAAAAATACGGTTGATAACGAACTATCAGTATTGTACTATCAACCAGTAGCGCAATCCGAGCTAATTTGGTAATGTTAAACCCTAAAATCGTTGTTTACGCAGCATAGCCTGCACATACTTGACCTGGTACCGCTACGGAAGTCATAACGTATTATCCATTGCTATAACAGTCTTGCCTTCGCTTCAGTAGCACCGTCACAGCTGAACGTTTTCTGGAGCTTTCGTTCAGTAGAAATCGCAGCAGATGGTTTTAAATATGATGCAAATATTTTGCTTCACGTCTCAAACAACGGTGCGCAGAGAATTCCTGTAGACGTTGCACCGTGCTGACTTCATGCGTGCAGCCAATAAGTCATCTCATCAAACTTTTGCAACTGCGAATTTCATTTTGATCTGGCCAGGAGTTGCGTCTTCGCTTTATACATTTAAGCCACGTCTTTATTACAGCGCACAAAAAATGCACGTAACTTCAACCTGGATTTTTCAAGTTATGGAACAATAATACAATTGACGGATATTAAAACTGTTAGCTGTTCCACTTCTCTTGAGACAGTTCTTCAAACCACTGCTAGGCCGCACTAGATCTCGGGTCAGGTGTTGAGCAGCCATTCCATTGTCTCATCGTCCAGAACCGTCAGGCCGTGCAGTCCATGAGGAGGCCGATGGATTGGACGTTGGAGGACAACATGGTCTACGGTTTGTTCTTCAGCGCCACACTCACAGGTCGCAGAGGATGCCATTCCCCATTTGTACAAGCAGGAGCGGAAACGTCCGATACCAGTGCGAAGGCGGTTCAGCCGGACCGCACGTTGTTCTTGGAAATATCATTCCGAAAGGGTGGGTGTCGGTGTCGAGGATGAAAGTGCAGAGTCTTGTAGGCAGTGATATAGTCGAGACCGAGATCTGGTTAAAACTCCGAGACAGAGACTTCATCAAAAATCCCGAGACTCGAGACTTGAAGTTCAAAACCGAGACTTCAAAATTTGTNCATTTTGCCGAATTTTTTTTTTTAAATGTCGTAACTTCCAAGTTGATTTTTTTTCAAATTTCTGCCATTTTTCTGTCCTGTTTTGATTGTTCCTTACCTGCAAATACAACAAACGTAAAATCGTTGAATTATAGAAATTTTACTATACCAGTTCTTCGCAATAGTCAAAGTCTCGAGACTAGCCTTCCGACCAAGACGAGACCTGAAACCTTCACGACCGGGACGAGACAAAAATGGGTCTCGAGACTCCATCACTGCTTGTAGGGTTGTCCGCCCACTCCGCATTCCATTGGTGATCCGCCCAGTGGACCACACGTATGTTGTTGTTGTCAGACAAACTGATGAGTTGTTGTGCGGCGGGTATAAATGGGTGTCTCGATTTGAGGCGCCGTGCATTTGCACTCGATGGACAGGTGAGCGTTGAGTGGAGCAGGTGCAGCTTGTCCACTTGAAATACTAGGCTACAGTAATTTGCGGTTTAAGCCGAAATCCGTACCACCAGGTTTTGGAATTTTTTCCTTAGGCAAAACCTTTTTCTGACGTCTGGACTGGAGCAATTTCTGAAAAGTTTGCGACTTGCTTCAAAAACCAAGGTCCTCAGACAGCGTAGAAAACGGAAGCGCCCCCTAATGATGATATAAATCAGGGGTCGGCAACCTTTCCCGAGTCACAGGCCAAAAACAAACTCCGCGAAGTATGACGGGCCGTACTTATTTTCCATCAACAATTCCGTTTCTTTGCTGTTGTTAAATCTTGGGAATTTACGAAAATTTAATCAGATTAACTCCTGATTTCCACAGTTCATAACGAAAGCATAAAATGCGGCATACAGTGCATTTATAGCATCAATACTGCTTCTCGTAAGTAGTTCTTCGTAAGTATTCAATACAAGAAGTTGCAAGGAAGGCAGATTAATAAAATATAATACCACTAGGCCGGCCATACAATTACTACAGTTTGGTAAAGCGGCTTTGGGTCGGATGATTATGCTTGGCGGGCCGGATCCAGCAACACTAATTCCTGCTGAGTTGGGTGCATTGAGGAAAGATAGAGGATATAGACAGGAGGTAGATCATAGCTAGAGTTCCTGCCGCGAACAGTCAGGTGCCATTGTCAGTAGACCTACTTGCAAGTGTGTTTTTGACCTGGTACCAGTATCTGCGAAGAGTAATTTTATCTTTAATGCTAGAGAATTAATTTATTTGTCGCTAGAATTTGTGTGGTGGTTTCACGTTATTGGACGCCCAGTTAAAATTCGACACACGTGCTGTCGTGTTCGGTCAGATGTAATTCGACCGAAGGCTATCCACAGGCGCTATTTCGCCAAAATATAAGTATGTTGTAGTCTTGTTTCAGCTATACTTACACTTGCTGCTGCTTTGTAACAAGAAGTTTCCGGAAAAAGCCACGCGGGACTACGACACCCGCGTATCCTAAGAACAGCAACCAGATGAATTTGTCTTTTAACTTTTATTCCAAATTTAAATGAATTGTCTTTAAATTATTCCAAAAATATTTTTGCTCAAAATCTTTAAAAAATAATAGCAAACTATCTAAAACTTGTTCCTTCCAAATAAAAATTAATGATAGCTACTCTCAACAAACAACGTGTGCAAAATATTTAAGGGTTTTAATAGATTGACAGCTCGTTAGTTTAGTCGTCTCAAGTGCAATCTATGAAATCAAAACTAGTTTGCGCATCTTATGTGTTCCATAAAATTCGTAATCTGGTATCAGCTGACGTACTTAAAATGTTAAAATTTAGTCTTGTGCACTGCCATTTAAAATACTGCATTGTTTCATATTGTTCCATGGTGTACAGTTAGAAAGTCCGCTTTGCAACCATTAGAGGTAACCTATTGCACAGTAACATAGTACGAATTATTAGCCTACCTATAATAATTTTAGATGTTATATTGCAACCTTTGTATGAATCGCTCAATTTTATCGAAATTTACAATCTGTATCGATTTGAATTAGCCAAAACTGATACATGCATTTCACCATGGAATGTTGCTAATGTGATTTTAAAGACCTATTTCAGAAAACGGCTGATGTTCATTGTCATAATACAAGATATGCAACCAATCAAAACTATCTTACACAAGTTTCAACAAATATTGGTGAAAAGACAGTTTCTCATCAAGTGTTACGATTGATCAATTACACACCAGCTCAAATCACGGCACTTAATCAGTTAATCAAGCGCATTCCCTTGAATGCCGGGAGCGGAGCATCGTCGCCCTGTTCGTTTGCTCCCAACATCATGTTCAGTTCTATGGGGCGCCGTTCGTAAAAATATTATATCTGACAGATTTAGCACAAAAACTGTTATCTCTGCGCATATTTAGCTATCTCTGTGCAGAGATAGCTATCTCTGCGCGCATTTAGCTATCTCTGCGCAGAGATAGCTATCTCTACGTACATTTAGCTATCTCTGCATGCATCTAGCTATCTCTGCATGGTATCCTGTCTGAAGAAAAACTCGGTGTTCTGTTTCAGTAATCCAGACAAAAGCTAGGCTACTGCAAGGCATGAATTCCCTGGGGTCATATAAAGCTAAGTGGTTTCAGGTCTAAATTATACTG
>JGI24022J15233_10004542_pt1 | contig 14365 bp, 8 predicted proteins | sample Ectturendosymbi2_FD_15233 | JGI IMG/M metagenome (IMG submission 15233) | reverse complement strand
CCACTTTGGGGTCGCGACCCACCGGTTGGGAACCACTGGTCTACGGGGTCCATAAATGCGCAGTCACATTTTTGTACATCCTTCAGCAAGTTGGACGAGTGTCTGTCAAGAATAAATCGTTCCCGATGGTGAAAGATTGGCAAAGTTCGTAACCTGACTAGTTTTGCAATGACGTGCAAATAATATCTTTTATGATTTTGCAGTAAAAATATTTGGCATATCAAAAAATTTTGCAATGAGAACGATAGAAAGTCCAACAGTGAGTGATTTCTTTTCAATTATTTGAAATCACTTCATGCATGTTGTTCACTTGAAAAAAATTACAAAACATTTTAATTTATTTAAAATCATTTGCAAGGTTCCTGATAAAAAAAGCTTTGCAGATTTCAGTTTATCTAGCAACGCAGTTTGAACGCTTGGCTGATTTCGTTCGTCCTCTAGGACGAAACGTTTGCAAAGACTTGGAAAAGGTTTTGCGAAATTACCTTCTCAACTCGGTCAAAAAAAGTGTGAAAGCACAACTCTAGGACAACTGGCCAAAATATTTGGGTGAAATGGCTAAACTTGCACAAACGCAATATTCACCAGACAAACGAATGGACGGACAGATTTCGTTGATTTCAATAAAAAACATAATGCAGTGCACACAGTATAGAAACAAAAAATACCTCGTTAGGTCAAGAAAGCAACAATACGAACATTTGAACTCTCAGTACACACAGCCATTGAGGGGTGAAAGTTCCAAACAGAGTTAGTTCTAAAATTGAAGGAGGCGTTTATCTATAGGAACACAACAGTTAACAGCCTTTAAATGACGTCATGTATTAAGACACAAGTGACATAATTTTGTCATACAGTACAACTAGAGCACCGTTCGATATTTGCAATGGTGCTGAGAAAGCTAGCAGCCGAAGTCAAACTAAAAACGTTTGTTTGAAAAGGTTTTACATACTTCAGTTAAGCTAGCACTTCTCAATCATCTTTGACTAGCCATCAGTTGTTTCTACGTCGCAGGCAGCATCATTGGGACTGGTTTATTTTCTTAATTGACAAAACTAAACTACCTCAAGGTCTAACGCATGAAAAGCCTTCGTAAATCAAAAAGGCCTAACTGCAATTTTTCAGGAGATTTTCTGGGAGATCAGCTTGTGTATGAAGGAGTAGGATTGCTTACGATAGCTAGTCCTGGACGTTTACTATTTGCCGCACCGAAAAAGGAAAAAACTGCTCTCTACCCATATAGGCGTTTCCACGCTTGCGCAGGGGCTTTGTCAAAAGCATCTTTTAAAATGAGTAACGGAACTACTTTTCACTACTTCACAGTCAGGAAGTTTTTCGTTAGTCTTAGCTTCTTTCAAACGAGAAGTTCATAGTCGGTTGAAGCAGAAATTGCACAAAATATCTTTACAAGTATTCTGGAGAAAACAAAGCAATATAGGAAAGTATCACGCAATGAAACTTTTTCACTTGAGTAACTTCACCAATAATATTTCGATTATAATTCGGCTTCATCCAATCGCTTACTTGGGAAAAAATATTTTTTGAATGCCTATTTTGGTTCAAACTTTAGCATTTTTGACTTTCATAACAGCACGGCACTTTCAAATCATAGCCGATTTCTTTCCATACACACCTTGCTGTGAAATAACCACTCAAATCCCTGGAATCTGGGTCGATCTTGCCAACAGCGATAACTTTTTAATAAGCTGAGATCAACATTATGACATTTGATAAATTTCCCTGCAACATATTGCAGATTATCGCGTTGGTTTCGGGCAACTTGACTTCCCATCATAAAATAATTTGACGTTTAGAAGTAACTAACGGGAGTGGAGACGAGTTAAACGACTACAGAGGGCCTTGAATCGTGCACTCGCACCATGGTCATCGCGAGCGAACTGTAACAAGCAGTGCCACATTGATAAATGTTCTTATTGCAATATAAATAAAAACAGCTACAGCCGGAGGAAAATCGAAAGTCAGTGCCGAAAGCATCTCTGCGAGACAAACAGTCCCGTAACCAGGGGGGCAGGCGCAGGGGGTCAATCCCTCCCTAGAAAATGTTTCGCCCCCCCTGGGAAAATGTGTGGGACTTAGTTTAAAGCTATTGGACACTGTAAAAAAAATTTAGGCCCCTCTCAGAAAACTCTTCGCCTATCCTAGTCTCCCAAGCTGGTTACGGGCCTGGAGACAAACTTCATGGATGAGGTGCTGTGCATTTGCTTACCCCTTCGAGTTTCGTATCATGAATTGCAGTTATAGTACTGCAAAATAGAAGCTAAGTTTCACGCTCAAATCACGAAGTTATTGAAAAGTGAAATCCGGCACTAAAAGATCCAAATCAGGTACGAGAAGAGACACCAAGCAATGCTACGGTAGTGAATTCACGTTCAAACAACACGAAGTTGAAAAGATAATGAAAAGCAGGACACACTGCCGGTGCGAAATCATGCGCCTTATGAAGGAATTTCAGCGGAAACAATAGAAATTGCACTCATCGCAAACTCTGGCATATCTCTTCTCTACGCCCAACAACTGTGCTTCGCATGCTTTACTAGCCAAGCGTCAAAACACAAGCAACATTAAGGCAGAAATTGATTGATGTCACATTGTTTTACAAACCTCTTGCACTTAATGGAGGACGACGAAGTTTCGTCTGCCAACAAGAGGCTGGAAAAGATTTATTCTGCCATAAACCGTTTTCGCTCCAAGCCTCAAACCACGATCGGTGGAAGAAAGCTTTTTACGAAGAATCACGGAACAGACAACGTCACAAAAATGACCTGCGGCGAAAAGTGACGACGCGTTGTTTCCGTCCCATCGAACAAAGTACACTCGAGCAGATGTTCCGAGAGCCGTTTCCGGAAAACTGGTAGCTGCTAAGCAAGCGGCGTAAGCCACAGAACAATAAACGGGCAATCCAAGGCTTTGTACGCATTAGCTCCATAATGCACTCACTTTCCGGAGCACTGACTGGTCATGAAGTAATCTAGGTAAAATCAGGATACGCCGTATTTGCAAAGGAATGATCGCTTCAAGGCTGAAGCGCATGTCACCACGCCCGGTTTGGTCATTCTAAAGGGCATATCCTCTCATCGTGGTTATCGCTACTCAGGGAACATATTTCGCTTCACAGGGGCATGACGCTGACGTTTGAAGTGCTGCTCTTCAACCGTGGCACTTTTCTCCCGGTATTGGAAAAAGTGAGATTTCGTTCTCGCATTCCCGAAAAAAACGCCTTCGTCTCACAAACATGCTGGTGAGGCTACAACGCCCGAAGCCGGTTTCCAGGAGGCGGGAATTCAAGCGTGACGAGGCCCGCTGTCTGCTTTCCGCCAACACTCCCGCGAAACAGGAGCACATTTTCGAGTTTTGACCACGCAAAGTGCGGTCATCGGTGGTTCTTTGACTGCAATTGACAATACTTTTGCAAGTTTTTTAGTCACGCCACGCGTGATCCCCAAAGGATTTGTGCAGCACCAGATTTGTGTCACGTGCACTGAAGAAACAAATCAATGCAGCGGTTATGTCCACATTCACGTGAGTTTCAAAAGGAAAAAGAGATGAGAAGCCAGGTTTGGGCATCAGTGCATGTCTCGATTGCACCAGCGGTTGAATGATTCGTTTCCTCGAAAGGACAAGTTCACTCTCGTGCTGAACATCGGCTGGTTACTTCTAAGTTGCTGAAGCGTGACTTGTTTTGTCGCTCGGCGTTTCGTTGAAGCAGTTTCAAAGCTTAGAGCGCGTCCGCTAGGTTGAGCCAGAGAACTAAGCGTGTCGATGATCGAGCTTGGAACTCTCAGCTGAATTTGAAGTGTTGCGGCGACTGTTTCGGTCGCGAATTTTCCTTCTCATTACCTGAACCCAAAAAAAACATTTATAGTTAAGCAATCTTAGATTTTGCAATGCTCCTTTCTGAAATTTATATCATAAACACAATTGCTTTCTTAGACTAGGCCTGCACCTGTCAGAACCGGTTATACAGTGCAATGACGAAATCCCTCGCTTACGATGCTCATGTCATAGGAAGCTCAAAGCGAAGATCAGCAGTTTCGAAAACATAGCAGTCAACTATGTGAAACATTCAAGTGGAGAAAAATTTGAAATTTAAATTAAAGTTTAACGGCAAATGTTTACGTTCTCTTATACCGGAAGCAGGTGACTTGAAACGACTTGCCGTTTGCTTTGCACGCATGTGTTTGCAGGAAGGAGATGTTTCTAAACTTTAAATGCTGGCGTAGAATTCGGCAAAAAGTTTTTTGGTTAACCGCAATTACGACTTGCTCTTGACAAAAATTCTCAATGTGGTGAACATGCCACTCGCTGGCAAGAATGCGCAATATTCACAATGTGTTCAATACAGCCCTCAGGCTGTCGCTTCGTGCCCACCTTTCTCAAATATTAGCTTGCTCCGAGCATCGGATGACGTCAAGTTGATGTATTCGGGGCGGTGATCTTTGTTTGTTTTAATAAAGCGCTTGGGGTCTTCCAAAGATGGTGATCTGTAGAACAAGCAGCAGTCAGTGCTTTGGTAATACATCAGTAGAGATTGTTGGATTCAGGCACTGTTTAGACTGCTAGCATGGGAACAAGCGACTTGTGATAAAGACTCGCACTGTATCAACACATTATGCAAAAATGAGTCGAAGTGCTGCAAAACAATAATTCCAATATATAGTATCCTAAACCCCGTGCAGAACCAGCCTGCTTATTCAACATTATTAATAAAAAAGATTATAAGTATTGATTTCACCGAAATTGCACATTCGCAAAATCCAAGAGGAAAGTGACGCAAGACACCGAAGTGAGCACAACTTTTCTTGGTGAATATAGATTCTGCATTGAAAAATAATTTCCGCAAAAAAAGAAAAAAGAGTAAAATTACGGGGTGAGCCACAGAAACGCCAGCCACTGACAACCGCAGCATTCTTGGCACTATCACAACTTTCAGACGACTGGCTGGTTGAAGGGACTGACTCAGACAAATTAATTGAAATTACATCAATCGCTGGCGATCGGCGTCCAGCGCGTAGACTGACTAATTCGTGTGTTAAAGGAAGCGACTAGGCTGGAATTGAATTCGAGCGTCCTTCAGTAATGTTCTTGGTTGACAGGAAATTAGTAGCTAGACCACAAGACCATCTCGACGCAAAAAACTGCGCATTAACTACACCATAACCCAAAGAAAGTTAAACTGAAATGCGAAAAACCTCGCCGTGCAAAGGCGAACAAGGAACCCAAAGTTTTCATAACGCAGCGCATCAGAAGAACAACTGGTAAGGTTGGGGCGTTTCTCCCACCAGCGTAAAGCGATAAAATGTCAGCGATGGAGCCAAACGCAATGCGAAGAACACCCACCACAAAACGCCGCGTGTCATTCCACCGCGACGCGATAAGAAAAAGGGTTAAAAGAATATCTACAAGCCGTGCGACTTCACCTACGGTGGGCATTGTCAAGAGTTCGACTACAATTTAAAAAATGTTCGTTTTGCGTATCATACTAACAAGCGCAAATCGTGTTTTAAAATCTTGCGGTTCTACAACTAACCCAACGATTGAAAGGTAGAAGCTGTGGTTCTGCTAGAAGCAATTACAGTACCTCTATTTTTTAAGCGTAGGAAACGAGCATCGTCTGGCCCAGTGTTTCTTAACAGGGTGTACATACACATTTGGGAATACGAAACACTAAAATAGGGGCTACGAAGCAACAAAATTTTCAGGTCTTTTTCGTCCTGAAAATTTTAACCAAATTTTCCCTGAACATTTATTGCAAATCTTAGTGGTGTAACGTAACATTGCCCATTGCTTATTTTCTAGGCTAGGAGTGGTTGGTCGCGCGCTTTGAGTGCTATATTAAGCTTGCTCCTACACTCAGTTACCTAACTTTAGTTCGTTGCAGTTGTTGAGTGAAGAATTCGTTGCGAAAGTTTTGTTGCCCATTTATTTTACGGGTGCTTCAGAATATAGCGAAGCTGGATCTTAAGACGGTGTCCTTAACCACATAAAAGTGAGATGGCTGTCCCGTCGTCGATTGTTTACTCGTGTTTTCGAACTGCGTAGAGAAATCGAGCAGTTTCTAGGACAGCGAATTCGTGGCATAGCAGAGCGCTTTGAAAATGAGAAAATCATTTTGTCCTTGGAATACCTTGCAGACATTTTCAGCCACCTTAACGAATTGAACACCTCCATGCAGGGAACAGGGATGAACATGATCACTTCACAGCTACGTAAAGGATATTTTCCTTCACCAACCAACTTTCAATCTGGATTAGTCGCACTGGATGTGGCAACTATGCTGATTTTCCACAACTTCATAAAGTTTCCAATGTAAAAATATCATTACTCATTATCACTAAAAGAAAAGAACACATGCAGATGTTAAGGCAGTCCTTCCATCGATACTTTCAGGCAGGAAATGTTTCTGTTTCCCAGGGTTGGATGCAGCACCCATTTATGTTTAACCTAGATTCCATGGATGATAACGATGGAATGAAGGACAATTTTTGGGCTGAGATGAAAGCCAGTACTAAAATTACATAAAATGAAAGTTTCATTCAATGCAGTTAATTAGGCTACCTTCCGTTGCGCAACACTTTCCCCCACATGGAAAAAGAGCTCAACACTTTCCCCCACATGGAAAAAGAGCTTTGGAAGTCGTGGTACCATTGCAACAAACTAATTATGTGTAAGTGGTTTCTCAATCCGCCTGCACATTAAAACCAAGGCCAGGAATCGCTTGGAGCCCGGTGATGACATGGGTATGGCTATCTTAAACATAAAGCTTCGAAATAGTATGATCATTGCTAAAAACCAACAGAAGATCCATTAACTATAGGTTTGATTTTTGGTGTACATTGTAAATTTATTGTACAATCACTATATTTGTTGCAATTACATTGCGTTAGTATCAGTTACTATTTCATTTCAAACAAGGGGTACGGGAAATTTCATAAATACTCAAGGGGTACAGTGCGCACAAAGGTTGAGAGCCACTGGCTTAGCTATTGTAGTTTTTCATTGAAGTCTCACTCAGCTTGATACATTTACTTGCTGGCTACCCACACTAAATTAGCAGAATGAAAAGAACGTGCTACAAACAGGACACATGCCGGTAACAAAAGTCGAGAAAAAAAGGAGGGACGTCACGGTGATGTATATCGTTTGCAATAACATGAGAGTCAAACCTGACCACCTAATTCTTTGATTCGACCCAGTGTTTTCAAATTGATCACGATGCGCTGCTTTCTTTCTGTCTGTCAGGTTCTGAAGCTATCAAATTACTTTAATAAGACGACCAACCAATCAATAATTAAGTACATTAATTTGTTACGCGGCATTTTTACAGCAATAAATGCATATTTTGGGTTTTGCGATAGATAACGCAACCTGCTAAAGACTGTATTTAATGCCTAGTGTGAACGATCACTTTTCATAAAATAAGTCACGGAAAATGAACACTACAGTACATGAAAATTTTCTGAGTGAGCTATGATTGCAGCTCCGGAAGGTCGCACAAACACCTAAATGACTCTTTGATCTAGGATGACGCACAGAAATTTTGGACTTCCGTCAAGTAAAAACTCGCCAAACCATAGGCAGCATGTCTTTGCAAATTTTCGTCTACGAGGTGGCTCTACCCCCAAAGTGTCAGCATGCTTACGAGGCAGCAACACGGGCAGCACGGGGTAAATCGATGCATCGCATGCTTTGTTCATTTACAATGGGCGGCGGCCAGTGGCAGCGGCTCATAGACAATGTGAATCATTGGGACTAGGGTTGATGGGCTTCCGGTTATTGCAGAGTTCTTTGTTCAGCTGCACAGTCCCTCTGCACCTCCATGCTGGGCGGAGTTTTTACCGACCACGCGATCTACGCCGAAAACACAACGCGCCATATCGATTCGGTGCTTGCACCAACCTCGTACGGGTGCATATGTTTTTCATCCACTAAGGCAGTGGTTCCCAAAGTGGGCGGTACCGCCCTCTTGGGGGAGGTGAGAAACTCTAGGGGGGCGGTGAAGCAGAAATGGGCGGTTGGGGGGCGATAGGAGACCCAGTTAAGACTTACATTTCTGTTGTCTTACTAACTTTGAGAGACCAAATGTCATAAAAACAGTATGATCAACAAACATGTATGCATGCCATTTGTAAACAAAAACTTAGCGTTTCAATAAATTAAGTTTTATAGTGAAATGCACGAAAAAATTGTTGATATGTGTGCTAGGCATGGTAGGGTGGGGGGGGCGATAGAAATTTGTTTGTCAGAAAAGGGGGCGCAAGCCAAAAAGATTGGGAAACACTGCACTAAGGTTTGATTAAGTCAATGACGCAGAGCAGAGAGAAAACAATGAAATGAAAGACTTATCGAGTTTTCGCACGAAGAACTTCGAAAGAGTTTGGTTGTAGAGTTTATGCCGTAGGTGTGTCTACAAAACTCCTGTATTTAGCAGTGCAATGTAACAGATGCTTCCTACGAATTTATTCCAAAGCTTGTTTCAGCAAGAAGCAAGAGCGGATGTTTTCATAAGGGCAGGCTGGGGAAAGGATATCTCGCATATTGGTGCGCACGCAACCGCGCTTCCTCCGTGTCAGAGCGTAACCACCAACGCAACAGCAAAAACACATGCGATTACAAAGCGATCGCGTAATCCCCCTAAGAACTACAAGGCTGAAACCGGCATAAATCCTTTAAGCTGGTCGTCTGCAGATGCAATAATCGGTCGAAACGCAGACGCTCCCGATTTGATGGCCAAATACTTAACCACCTCGCGCTTTAACGCAAAACAGCTGTGTGCGTGTCATGCCTTTGTACAGCAGCTGCGCGGAAAACGAAGCGACGCTCAGCCGTTCCCACGCAAGTTCATTTTGTTCGTCATATTGATAACTGCAGCAGGCGTTGGGTAAGAGCTTGTTTTTCTGACAAGCATTACATAGGAGTCTGACGCACAAAGAACTCTATTAGCCGTTTTTTAGTGAAAGTGACGCGTGCGTGCGTAACACAATGGAGTGATTCACAGTTTTTGGTCTTGGTGTGTTGCACTAGGGAGCTCACGCGTCTCCCAGTAACCTGGTTTTCGTCGAATCAAAAATTAACGCCAAGTCTATTTTGAACAACGCCAGGATTTCCCCGGCTCTGCTTGCTTGTTTCGTTTCGGCGGCGGTCAAGCGGTAAAGCGGCCTCAACCAGCCCAAGCGTATGAAACTTTTCAGCACGATGAAAAGCGTTGCATGCCCACTTTTTCAACCGGTTCGTTGCAAGTTCAACGTAACTTAAGTTTCTGCTTATCGACATTTTTACCCACCAATTAATCTTAACCTGCCGAAGCGAAACAGCACGCTCATGTTTCAGATTTTTTTCGTACAAAGAAAAGTACCGGACTTTCCACGAAAAAATGCAATTGCAGAACGCAACCGTAAAATTAACCCCTACGTCAGGGATCTCAAACTCAAATTTCTTCGAGGGCCAAATGAGGACTTATAAAGTAACCCCAGGGCCACAATTTGCATACCTGGGGTTCGCATTATGACGCTGACGAAACAATGGCGGTACCTGAACCTTACTAGAAAACGTTTTTGCATCTTTTTTTGCGAAAGGTATCGTGAGGTAATGGCCAATCATTTCTAGCAGTCTCTACGTTAGTTTAAAAGGAACTTGTTCACTCGCTGGCCAAGCACTTTCAAACATCGGTGGATAAACTAAAAGACTTAAATGTTAATTGTTTGAAAATTCCCATAAAGCATCGCCGGGCGCACAAAATGCTCTCGCGGGTCACATGCGGCCATCGTGTTTGTGCACATAGCAAGCGATCGGACACGAAAAAAACTTACGGTTTGCTAATTCGTGGTTTGACTATCAGGGTCACAGACTCTGGAGAGTTTCGCACAACATCGGACAGCATTTCAACGCTCGTCACTGGGCGCCCATTGGCAGAAAGGATCTGGTCATGAGGACGAATTAAGCCCAAATGCATTGCGGGTCCACCGTCCAAAACACGATTCACGACGACTCGGCCGTCGTTAAGAGGAATGACTGTGATGCCAATACCTAAATAAACAGGTACATTGTTTGTGATGTTCTGGCTGACGGTGCACAGCAGTATGTTCTACGCAAAGCGACCAGAAGGTTGGAAAGAACTTGCGAATAAATTAGCTTTCACAACAAACACGTTACAATTTCCGATACGAGAGCTAATCCAATCAGTTATTACAATTAGAGGCTACGGTCGCTGGAAGATTTTACATGTCACACGTTACCTTTCTTGAGGACTACGGCAAAAATGAAGGTTGCGAAGCTTTCATCGCAGCCGAACCTTGCTACCAGCATCCCGAAAGTATTTCGCGCATTTTTACAAAAATTAGCACGCTCACGCCGATTAAAGCAGTTGGTGCAAAGATGTATTAAATATGCGTGTGCGAAACGAGGTTGGCGATTTCGAAAGCAGATTAATGTAAAAACACAAAGCTGTCCACGGAAGGAAGATTTGCCGCACAACTGCGCCAGACAAGTCTTAACTTGGAAAAGATTCCTGTGCTGGTTAAAGTCCCGGTTTGCTGACGCAAACGATAGCATATCCTTGAACGTGAGCTTCCTGTGTTACTGAACAAGGTGCGCGACTCACACGCGGTAGCCACGCACGCAGTAGCCATCAATCAATCAAGCACAATGCTGGTCTGGGTGCACTGCGAAAATTCCGGTTTGACTTGCATTCTTGATAAGCGATCGTCGAATATTGACTCTAATATGCCAAGGAAAATGACGTTGCCCCTTACCTATGCCAGTATGATTAGGAAGGACCACAGTGCGACACCCTCGACAAGAAGTCCGGCGCGGCGACTGTTCTTTGACGTGAGCGTTGGTGGCGTTTTGGTTCCTGACGGTTTCGGACGCCCGTAGTCGTTGCATGGCGTTTTCCGCCGCTGCCATACTGCTATTCAGCTGTTTGTACCTCATGATGTCTTGCCGATTCTGGAAAACATGAGAGCAGTTTTCTTTTCTGCAAAAAAATCAGGTTTACAGTATGTGTTCATGGTATGAAAGAACACACCTTTTGATAGCAAATGGTGTATACTCAAAAAGACATGTGGGTTTATGAACGTGTCACAAAGATTTAAGTTCTGTTTAGGGAGACACACAAAGAAGTAAAAAACAGTCAACGTCAACCATTAAAAGCTAGCTTTACGCAAACGAAAATCGATACCCACAGAGTTGCTGGTTACTGGAGTGATTTTCACATTAAACCATGCCTACAGGCAATACATGTTTCGTCATGATAGCACCTCGGATATGTATAAATTCAGTTCTTTTCCACAATTGTGCAGCCCTCGGTCGAAACGGATATTTCTGCTGTTAAGTGCGATTTCTTATTTCTGCGCTGTACTACAATTTGCAAATCGTGTATGACATGCAGTGTGGTGGGCAGCCTGGTTAAATTTTAGCCACTTGCAGTTATACGATACGCGCGACTCAGTCTCGAGGTTCGATCGCTGTGACGCAACTTAGCCCGTAAAAAAGCAGAAATCAAACACCCTCAACAAGTAACGAACGCCAGGAACAGCGTGGAAGCCGCGCGAGCATGAGCGCAGCCACGCCAAAGAGCGTATTCAAGGAAGGGGAAATTACAGTGAAACTGCGTCGACAGCCCATTAAGAGGAAACGCGGCACCTGACGCATGAGGCATGCCATGCAGCACAGACTTTTTGCATACACAACAGTTTTGATTATGGCAAAGGGCGTGTCAAACACATTACTGAGAACAGTTGTGATTGATAAATTCGCACGTGCACTTGCCACTTGATAAACGTACGCCATGTAACAGTGGTACAGTATGTGTCAAGTGTTTTTTTGTTAACTTTCCTTTTCAAGAAGATGACTGATTGATAATAGTGAAACACAGTTACAGCCAATCAGTATGAAATGATTGAGCAGAAGTCCTACACAATGGTTAGTTTCGCACTCAACCACAATTTGTTTCAGAGGTGCGTTTGTGTCCGGTGGACACGCCTGCAAAGCTGTCACGTGCCTCCGTTACGCCCCAAAATGTGTAAGCCCACGAACAGTCAATCACCAACGGTAACTGTTTACCAAGAGCAACAAATAGTTGAACGGTGTCTCAACTGGTATTCAAAACATATGCTTGGTGGTGCAAGTATTCCGTGCTTTGAAGGTTTTTTCTTGGTTGAAAATCCTGTCTTGAGCTTTTCGCTTTCATTCAAATGGATACATGTAACGACTTATTTTTTGCAAGTGCGTGATCGGTAATTGAACACAACAACCAAGGCAGGTTGCGGAAAACACCAAGTGAAATTGTTGTCTTCTCAGAACATTTAAAAAAAACTCAAGAAAAATTAACATGCAAAAACAGCACGCAGCGACCTCGTAGTCTGTACTCGTTAACATGCATTTGTTTTCTTCCAATGCGCAAAACCACGGTATCCGTTTGTCAATTACCATTTGTTTCGACAAGGGTGCAAACAAGCTTGGGAATTGCAGTTTCTTAAACGTGCGCGTTAATTCCCGTAAACCAGGTGTTCCCAAACGGTCTCTCACCGTGTAACCCTTCAGTATTTCGACAGATGAACATCCACCCCTAAAATTTCCTTATGACAAAAATGCTGAGCAAAATAACAAAAATCCATTGAATTTTTAACAGAAATTTTAGAATTATAAAGGTAGACTCCGTTTTATTGCTAACCTTTAAATGTTCCCCTTTAGATAGGCAAATGTACACCTAGCAGGGACCGAGTTCATGGGGGGGACATGTCCCCCCAACTTTTGGACATGGGGGATTTGTCCCCCCAACATTTTGTGATAAAAAGTAATATAGTTGTGCAAATTTTATGTTACTTTGCTGTTGGAAACGTTTCCCCAGCATAAAACCAGGGAACAAATGAGAAAAATGAACATTATCACTGGATTATCTGCAGACACAGTATACAGATTTCCTACGTAAACTGAATTGTCATGATTGTTGAAAATTGCGTCGGTTAATTTGAATTACCGAATCGGTGTGCGCATGAACTTCGCTCAATCACAAATTCCTGCGCTGGTCTGTAGCCTGCAATCAGAATACGGTTGCCACAAGGCGCGTAGCCAGGGAGGGCAACGGGGCAATGCCACCTCTAAATATAAAGTTTGCAGGTAATAAAATATTTGAAGTATAAGCCAAAGAAACTGCCTCAAGGAAACCTTCCCACTTCAGCTTTTAGTCGAATGGAAACTTGTGTCTGACCTTTTGTAATCATCAATGACCGTAGGTAAAAACAATTTGAGTAACGCTTTTCGCAGCTGTTTTTGGCGCACCAGCTTGCTGTAATCACACCTAATGGTTATGTAAGCTTCATTTCAAGACCATCGCAAATTCTTCGCTGATAACCGTGGGTGTTACAAATACAACCTGTCCTTGTTTCCAGTACCAGCGTAGCCTTAAATCAACATCGTAGATTTTCGTTTTTGCACAGTTTTTAAATAACACGCCTGAATATGGCGTTGAGATAAACATTATATGTCTTAAAGCTCAAACATTGACTGAGAAGCGATTCAGTTTAAAAGTCTTCTTCATTGCGCCATAGTCACTGTTTAGCAACAATAGGCTAGCATTCATTCTAGATATTTGTTTGTGATGACATGTACTGTGACGGTTCAATCACAATTATGTGGAGCCTTAACGTTTTCATCAATGATTTCCCTTCACCTTGCCAGCAAGTAAAAAATCAGTCTTTTCAAGATGTTAGATCCCGACCTGCTGTTCACAAGCTCAGTGTTTCAACCTTCATCTGATGTTAATTGCCACCCTATCCTACAGTAAATTATTTGAAATCATTTAACCGCAACGAAAAGAGTCAGCATCAAATACTAATGTAGATGCTTTTTATTTTGCAAGTGCTGAGGGAATTGACACTACCATTACTTACAGATACTGAGATATCTTGCATAGGAGCGGATATTAAAATGTAAGGGGAAGCTCACACAAAGGGGCCCCAAAATGTCGCCATTGCGAAAGGTATGCGGGATTACGTGGAAAAAAGAGTTAAATTAGTTTCAAATTTCAATTTATGAACTAAATTCAAGAGGATAAGATACATGCGAAAGGAATAAAATTTTGTAAGGTTCTGCAGCTACACAATTGAAAGCTGCTTCCTGTGGCACATTTTCCCACAAGTTTTGCTTTATTTTGAAAAACATGACTTGCTTCAGAGCTTCTTTAAATGTGGCTCTAGAGTGGTACATAACTTTTTTAACTAAAAAATGGTGCAAAGCTCTCAAGGGGGGCACGGTATCTCTGAAAAAGAGGGGCCCGAGGCGACTGCCTCGTTATCCTTCCCTAATATCCATCCCTGAGCTTGCAATCTCTCTTGTTGGCAAAGCA
>JGI24022J15233_10004541_pt1 | contig 14366 bp, 7 predicted proteins | sample Ectturendosymbi2_FD_15233 | JGI IMG/M metagenome (IMG submission 15233) | reverse complement strand
CCCTTCGTTTTGTCAACGTTTTTTCAATTATTGAGAATTAGGTCTGGCCGCTTCTTAACATGAGCACCTCAACCCCCCTGGCAGGAAGCGAATTTCAGGCTTCGGCCTGCCGCCAATTGCCGTCACCAAAATCAGTTAAAAAACGTAAGTCGACGTGCAACATGAACATGTCAGACTACAGTTGTAGTCCGATTTAAGCTGATTAATGTCCCGGAAGGGCGGATAAAAACAAGCGGGTTACCTTACTTGAATTGTGAATTACAGACCGCCTAGGACACATTCATGGGACCTCTGAGGGGTTCACGAAACCCAGGTTTAGAACCCTTGATGTAATGGATTTCGTACCAATGGCCCTATGGGGCTCAAGGCATCTGTGAAGCAAATTAGGGTTACATTTTTCGACAGGTCTTTACTAGTTGGTAGATGTGTGATAGGTGCTTATTGTGATCAGTTATCCGTGATCTAAATCATTCATAAGTGACTTATATAAGTGCTGTTAATTGAAAAAAAGGGCAAAGGTGCACAATGAGCTATTGTATAACAAAACACTATTATCGTTAACTCTGAATAGTAAAGCCACTATAGTGGATCTGTTTGTCCAGTTATAACTGCCGGCCGATATAGCTAGAGAGCTAATCGAACCCTATAAAGGAGCAGAAAGTCTCAGTGCTTCTATTACAAAAATCCGGTGTCAAGCGAAATTTCTGACCTATTAGTGTTTGTCAGTTATTTTGCTTCTCAGCGTAAAGCAATAAGGCTAAGCGATTAGTTTTTTTGATGTGTGTTGTGTAAATTAAAACATTTTGGTTAGATGTCAGATACCCACAACAAGCTATAGTACCGGAACAACTAGCCTATATGCACTGAAAAATATTGGACTTATTTTTATACCTCAATTATTTTTCTTATTCTAACCCTAACCAGACACACGTACTCAAACACCAAACCCTATATCCTAACCATCAGTTTTCTCAGGGTATTTGATGTAGAATATTACTCTGTGCATGCGCACATGGCGTGAAGTCAGAAATTTCGCAAGTCAGAAATTCCGCTTGACACCGGGCACTTTTGGGTTTGAACTTATTTTTATGTTTTCACGACTGGGGGGAGAACAATAAATATTTTGATGACGTCATCAGGGCCTGAGAAAAATTTTCAAATGGCAATTACGTCGTTTGTCTTTCAAATCAACTAGATGAAAATCCGCATATTTGAAGCCCTTGATCGGCCATCTAACATTACTGGCTGGAATGCAGAGGCCACAAAACAATAATAATTAATTAATCCAATCAGGGATTTCCTAGGGAAAACGTTTCGTGTGAAAAACTATCCTTTCAGAGTTTCTCTTCATCGGTGCTTTGTCAACGCTACGATGACTGTTCTGCCTGTTGGGCCTCAGCTTGAAGAATCGATAGACTGCATTGGAAAACACTGCTCTCTGTTTTCAAACGCGATAGTCGGGAATCGATGGTCTGCTTGGTCATCTTGCTCTGGAATCTGTGGAAAAGGATCACAATCAAGAAGCAGGATTTGCGTTGGAATTCTAATGGCTTTCACGAACCAACATCGTAAATGCTCAGGTTGTCGATCATTATATCTCTGATGGTCATTTCATTTAATTCCATATTTTGTTGTCGTGAAAAAAGCTTATTAAAAACTTCTGTGGGTATAGATGGTGATAGCTTTTATGCCCGTGATGACATCACAATAAGGAGGAACTTGACCAACAACATCGACCAAACGGACCCAAGATTAAAGTTGGCAAAACGTCTTACTAGCGTCGTACAAAGCATGCCTCTCAGGCTCGAAACTGATTGCTTTGGTTCGATCAGTTTTGCTCTTGAGCTTTTTTTGCTCAATGGGTCAAGATAATGCTCTGGTTATATGGTTATTATGGTTATTGGTTATTGTGGTTATATGGTTATTGTTCAGCAAAACTTTCTGCGTATCTCCAATCAGAACGTTTGAGTCCATGACGCCATGTATAATCTTGTACGATTCACGCCACCAACTATAGACCACGCTGTGTGTTTTTGGCCTGATTTAGAGGCAGGAGTAAATGAACCGCCATTTTTAATGAGCAAGTTTTCTCTGTTGTCTTTCCAAAGCATTCGGTAAGCTTTGAGTAGAAGGAGTGCAAGCTTTGCATGGACATCCCGCACAAACAAGTACTGAAGAGACCAACGCGCGACTCAAAATATTCTTTGCTTTCACGCTTCGTTATTATTTTTGATACGTGCAGGTTTTCCCAACCAGAGCCGAACTTGCGATTTGCCCCCCTGTCCCAACCTCGCAGCAGGCTCCCCCTGCCCGGCAGGAATGATTTTACGGAGAAACTGCCTGAAATGCAAAGTCGATAAAGACGGATCGCACCGTCGATCTCCTCGGTCGTGTGCCGAGTTGGAAACAGGTGATGAGGCTCTGTACATCGACAGTCATTGATCTCTTTCAGACTGACTTTTCTAAAGTTCATTGTTTTTATAAACAAATGAACGATGTTTTGCTGAAATTAGTATATGTTTTGGGAAAAAAACTGTTACCTTGTGTTGAAGTGATGTGTGTAGGAAACGTAAATGTTTACAGAATGATTAATCATTTTAATTGAATTGTCTTGGGTCTGACGAGTCTGCTTTAGAAACCATTATGTTGTTTTTATTCAAACCTTGATTATATCTGAGATTTTAACCGCTTCTGAGTAAACTTCTTCAAATACGGGCCTAACATTCATCTTTGCGGTGACGTTGAAAAGTGAGCCACGCCGTCCCATGCGACCCAAACAGCTGCACACCAGTTTGCGTTTGCGAAAGCTCGAAGCTACTTCAGCGCGGAGAGGAAAGTGCAGGAAATTGCGTCGCGCCTCAATTATGCGAATGTGTCGACGAGAATGGGAAACACTGGAATGCAGGAGCTTCGTGGAGGTCGTTGCTGACCTCTCACAAGGAAGGTCATTGCAGGTGATCCATCTTTGACGTAAAACGGCCATTCATGATAATGATTGTCATATTTAATTGTAGTTGAAATATACCTTTTCTTGAGATTCTGGAGGAAATATTTGAAAAATATTCTTTGAAAGCTTCATCTTTTACAGAGTTTGCTAAAAAATTAAAAGCACGGAAAATAATGGTGATTTAATTTTATCAATTTTTAATTGGTGATTGATATGCTTGCAGTACTTTCGTTTTTACTTCAGTGACAGCGAACTGTAATCCCAGAGTACAAAAACGTGACACTCAATAGGTTTTATAACCATGACGATCTTACACCAAATGCGGCCGGAAATTCCAAAAAGATGGCATTTTTCCACCAGCAAAAAACATGCTGTGAGAGGCTAACGAAATGAGAAGCAGTAAAGCTGCAGAAGGGACAAATTTAGAAAACAAGAATGCAGTAAAATAATTTGGTCAAATAAGCTGTGTAGAGATTTATTGTTTTTGGTCATATGTTTCCAAACACGGTAGAAGGTCGAGAAAATTGCTTAAAGCGTGGGACGAAAAGGTCTATAACGCAACGCGCACGGGTTGTCAACAATAGCTAGAGAATGTGCCTACGGCGCGTAGACGTACTCTGCAAAATAGTCACATTGTCTCTTACTGATTCAGACTGTCTTTCGAAGCCAAGCTTTATTCCATTAGTTTTTCAAATCCAGGGCTTCTTGCTCATGTTCTATGGGTCGCATTGTCTGTGACAAGAAAAACTGCAATCCAAGGAATGATTGTGGATGGAGTCAGTGGATTCCATGGACATCATGCAACGCTTCATGCCAGTGTAAGTCGAACCTTGCAAGTGGGCTCATTCTCTCGGCTTGTTTTGTGCATTGAAAAAATCATGAAAACGCGAGACTACATGTAGGTTAATGTATACACAGGAACGTTTTTGTGAAGGTGGATGGGGCAGGAGGTAATTATTTGTTGCAGCTAATAGCTTAGTCGCAGTACACCGCAGATAATCGTAATTGTGTGTAAAAAAACATTATTAAGACCTCTCGATATTTCCTATTCGCTTACACCGTGATTTGACTTTTGGCATGGCAGAAACGTCATTGATTGTTATATATTACAAAACGAATTTATATTTTATCACATTTTGAGCCATTGTTTCCATGAGATTTATGGCATTCCGACTAACTCATTTTTATACCATTTCCACAATTATTGCGCTAGATAACAAAATTCCAAAAAACGTGGTTATTGCCTGGACAATTGTGTATCGTTTTGAGCCAATGCGTAAAATCTTCTGTAAAAGCGTAGGCCAATGCAAAGGAACGTATAGGCCGACAATGATTTCATGCAAATTTTAGGGAACAAACCATCAGCTCACCTACAATGTTCTACTACTAAGACAAACGTATTGGGTTAAGTACTTATTCAAGGAAAAAATAAAAATATAAAAGCCGAAGAATTGCACTTATAGATAACAATTTCATGCTTTTGTTTTGGTCTACAACCTTTGTCGTAAAACCAAGGTAGCTGAAACGTGTTGAGTCTAAGTTGACCAGTGCGTTAAAATCTTCCTGCCCCAGCTGGAAATCCGGAAAAAATCAACTAGATATCTTTTATACTCAGCTCTGTGTGTAAATCCGCAACTCTGTGTAAACCTGCCTTAATACGCACCGAAGATCGCACGACTCGTACCTGAATATCGTTTGATCCTAACCCGCATTATCGTGTTATTCCAAGATTTCGCATTCTCAGAAAAACCCTTAAATATAAATGCTACCAATTTCGAAATGTGCTACTAAACTCTAAACACAACTTGAATCCTGAATTAGTTCTTAGAAATTTATATCAAGTTTCAGATCTTTCTTAAAACAAACTTTTTGATGAGGTAAATTTCCTAAACTAACTGGGTTAGATGTCTTTTGCCTCGTCATAGTTTTCTGCCTGTATTGTCTGTGATAAGTTCGGTTTTGTTTGTGAATGATTAAAATAATAACTTTCTCAAGATGTGCAATACTTGCAGAGCAATGATAGTTTAAACGGTAAATGCAGTATTTTATCAATCACAGCATTTTTGCACTTTAACCACAGGACCGGTAGAGCCTAAAATTGTAGGCTTCTGTGGCAATTTCGGCCATAATTCGCCCACCGAATCCGCCATAGAGTGAATACAGACTACATAAGTCGCATATTTGCGTGTATTTCATGTGTTAAAAGAACGGGTGAGTTGGCCTGTGAAACCTTTTCACTGATCATAATGACATCATTAGCACGTCCTGGTGACGTGACACTACCATGCACAATTTGAATTGCAAAGGGTACCTGCCTTTTTTAACCAGGAAATACACCAATTTCTGCAACATACAATGTCTCCATGAACTCTTTAAGGGGATCAGTTGGCGAGTTATGGACAAAATGGCCTCGAGTTACTGCAGTGGCTTTTGCGTTCCTTAAAATGTTTCAAACCTTTGAAAATATTCCATAACGTTTTGCAAGTGCACTGGACTGCTTTTCAGACTCACACAAATTAAAAATTTATAATTATTTTTGCACAAGCATTAGGCCTACTATTATTCATACGCAAGTATAAAATGTGTCCGCAAACTGAGGTAAATGTTATATTTTAGCCTAACGTTGGAAACAAATTTTCTTCTCTTTCAAACCATTAGTTTAATGGCGACGTTTTAGGAAAACGTAACCTATATTTTTCAGCAAACACATCGCGTTCGGTGAGATATCGTTTCAGGTCTTCTGACCTCCCGTTGGCTGAAAATTCGTCATGCATTAATGGTTCCATCGAATCGGAAGCTTGCTCGCATATGCCACCGTGCAATTTGTGCAACGGATCTGATTTCCTTACAAAAGTACAAATATGTGTTGCATAATGTTCTTTGGAAAGATGTAAAGTTTTTAAAAAAAGTTTAAGCTTTGATTTAGTTGTAAACGTGACAACACTTTGATGTATCCTTAACTTTTCATATGCACAAAAAGTAATCTGTGGATTACTTGTGAAGGTGGAAGAACAAAATCTTTTCGAAAAGTTGTCACTCTTCTCATAACTGAATTTTGACTGCAACTGGTTTAAAGTTAGGTCAACTTGTGCTAAGCTTACTCACCAATTCTAATTCAGGAGACTAGCTATTTAAAAACAAGATATCAGTGCAGACCATAGACCTTGGATTTTTTACGCCTTTTATGAAATCAGAACAACAGGTTTTCTGAAAGATCGAGATATTTCAAAAGGTTTTTATCTCCTCTTTTTCACCGTTTGAAAAATAAACGAATGATTGTAAAAGCAGTCCTAGATCTTTGCTTGTCAGATCAAAAATGTGCTGAAGTGAAACTAACCTAAGATGATCAAAATATTTATCTAGATATGTGTAAGCATTGAACTTCAATACAGGGTTACTTTTCTAAATGATTTGCGGTGTTATCTTTTTCACAAACAGCATCACGATTATGCATTCCTAAACGAAAACACCAAATTTTTTCCATTCTGAATACAAAACTCGCACCAAGACATCAAGCGCTCTCCAGTTTGCTTTATGCTGTCACGATACGTTACTAGGATACGTAATTTGTTGCTATCAAACAAGTAATTGTTGAAAACGTGATGATTTATTTGTTGGAGAGTTATTGAAACTATTTCAAGACCGCACTCTTCTTGACATACTGTGCAGATTTGGAAATCTGGTGGGTGTTATTCTTGCTCTTGCGACAGCAATAGATCTCGGGTGTGCAGATACGTGTGCTGGTCACAATGGTCAACGTGGTCGGAATGTTCGAATGGTTGCAACTCTGGTCAGTGAAGATGTTATCACGATAAGTTCAATTCGAGTACTGTGAATCCGTGGTTTATCATCTACGTTTTCTGCGTTTTTATCTGCTCCAACATTTATAAAAGTTTACCTAATTTGTTTCGAATGACTTGGTTGAAGTAAAGCTTTCATGCATGCTTTTCAGTAAGCAATGTCGGGCCTAGTTACAGACTTTTCCATGTTAATATTAAATTTGTGCCAAGTACTATGACTCAGCGCAGTGGTGCAGATATGCGAGGCACTCGAAAATAATATCGTTGGGCACTTTTTTGGGTGACAACTGAAAAATAGGTCACCCAATTTTCACTGGATCCCTCGAATGACATGCCGTGACCATCACTATGTTGATACGCTTATACCGTGTGAATATCAGAAGATTTAGTAATGCTTATCTAAATGCTATGCACTTATTTTTGTCTGATCTTATTGTTGTTTTGTTGTTGTTTAACTTTTCGTGATTTTGCTGACGTTAAACTGTGTTTTACATCAAACAATGGTCTGATGCTGATGATAAGCGTTGTTTCTATATGTTTTGTGTTAGATTCGTACCAAGTTCGAACGAGGTCTTGCACTTCTACCGACAGTCGGATCTGCTCTTTGAACCTCAATACTTCACAGAAGAGGAAATGCATGGAGCCATTTTGCAACAGTAGTGCAAGAAACGATACTCCATCCATTGTATGTCCACCAAATGTCACTTGTCCGAACGTGACGTGCCCTGTTGATCATATTAAATTGAAACTGACCGGAGAATGTTGTGCAAAGTGTTACCCCAACGTTACAGGTAAACATGACAATGAAGCCAATAGCAAGTAAAATATTGTTTAGGTATGCGGTGTACGTATGTATTTTAGCAAATAACATGAGTTGTTAGACGACAAACTCGATCTGGTGACATTCATCATAAATCCTTTTATATTTTGGGTATGATGCCATTTGACTGACCTAACAAATTAACTTTTTAATAAATTATTCATAGAATTGTTCGGCAGTAGCCAGTGGCTTTCTCTGTAATACATTGTTTTCCAACCACTGTTTTGACGTGCATAAGTTTTTGAAGGAGATGGGCATTGTCACGCTTTTCGTGTTTTATTAGTGCGACATGACGAAGAGATAAATTGATTTCAGAACGATGAAAAAAGAACACGTTTCTTGCATTTAGTCGTCACGAATTTGTTTTTCTTATGAATGAAAGAAATTGCAATTCGCCATCTTTACCAATAACGATTTGCTATTGACGGTAATTTAAAATTAATTTTAGCGGAAATAGTCCCACAGTAAAACAACTCTTTCTTTGTGCAGGAAATCATTACCAAGGTCTTTGCGGCCTGAACGTGAAGTACAGCAATATTTCAATGGCGAACTGCTTTGCGCCTGAAGTTCCTATACAGTTTTGTGCAGGGGTGTGTCAAACGTCTGTTCAGATTTCATCTCAAGTTAGTATCTGTTGCTGCACGCAAACGAACGTCGTTTGTTAACGTCTTTTTATGCAATATATCATTAGGAAGTGTTAACAACAGCAGGTTGAAAACTGCCGGGCATGCATTTCGTGTTTGCTGTAAACAGATTCTGCATACGAATCCCCACCGAGTGGTTCACAACTCAAAAAACTGCATTTCAACTTTCAGCGCAACACAAGAAAAATGATTTCAGCAATGGTAGACTTTAACTCCAGTGAACAACTTGGAAGTTTGGGTTTATCATACAACGAAATGATCAGATTGCTGAACCTTTTTGTTATGTACCGCTCCAGCAGTGGCTCCTTGTTCCAAACAGAGCTCATGGCGCATTGTTGCTTCTCTCTTTTCTTTGTAAGACTCAAACTGTAGCTCCTGGTTACAGAAGTCCTTGATTAGAAAACGTTCCTGGGTATTTGCATTGAATCCTCCACAACTAAACCCGATTATTTTTCCAGCCTCCTTTTATTAGTTCCTCCTGCAAATGCTGCTCACCTCACGTGAATGACGTCAAACAAACATATGCAGTCACGCTCCGCTGCGCAGATGGATCGGAACGCATTGTCAATATTCCTCAAGCATCCAGTTGCTCCTGTTCTTCATGTGCAGGTAACATTTTTAAATTCAGCTGTTTTCTGTTATTTTGTTGTTGTTGCACAATTGGCCCAGCAGAAGTCCTGCCATTGTTTGTTAATTTAAAAGAAGACTGAACGATGTGGTCAGAGATTCGGCGCAACGTTTGCAAAGTCGATCAGGAAACTTGCCAAACGTTTTGGATTTGTTTGCGTTGAAAGAAATCGCAACGTTTTGTAAATTGTTGCTGCGATTACTGATAATTGTCATGGTATTGGTAATCGTATTGCATGCGAACATCGAGTTTGCGAAAACTGAAACATTTGTTTTTGGTAACCTTAGCTATCCCATGGTCTGGGCTAACTTGCAAAATATCTTCAGATTTAGTTCACAAAGCGATGTAAGTCAAATTCGTCCTTTTATACATAATTTCACATTGCAAAAAATCCATTCTTCAAATAAACTCTTCGACGTTTTGTTTGGTTGGCTACATTTTGACATACTTCTTGAATAGAATGCTTTGCCTGTAAAATTATCAAGGTTTGTTTAACTTGAAATTTACAAAAATTGCAGATTTCAACTAGAGATTCTGTCCAACACTCTTCAACGATGCACGATGGATGAGATTTCTTATGCTCTTTTTTGTGCAAGTGCTACATTTTTCAATAAATGGTCTGCATAGCAAGTGTTGTTGTCTTTTTAAATGTTTAGTTGTCACAGTTTCGTCGCTAGCGAAAGTCGTCCCAAGTAAAAGCGAAATCATGGCAGCTACGGCAGCTAAAAAGCACCGTTAAGATGTAATTTCCTGATTAGGTTTGATCAGTGGTTTGTTACTTGACTTGAGCAGGTATTTGCAAGCTTCGCAGTAAGAACACAACAGCATATTTCAAGAAAGTTAATATTTCGAAATTATTCCAAAAGAACTTGTCGGCTGATTTACCAGATATTAGACTTTGTAGCTGTTTACCGGCGCACTCTCTGGCACCCATCACAACGTGACATTGTGATTACCGCAGTCAGGAACGACCTGGTATCATTCTACTGCAGAGCGGCAATCCCCAATCAATGTGAATTTCAAGTCGCACGATTTCGTTCGTCTCTAATTGTGTCCACGTTACATCTTCTCTGTGTCCGCGGTGTTTAACGATTAGCATTATGTGGCATCACATAACTTACCATCTTAATGTGAACACGCTGTAAACTGCTGCCGTACCTAATGATCGTTAACAAACTTCTCTGTTCTAATGCCAACAAAAATATGTAATTCTCAACAGCCCGGTGTCACAAGCAGTAGGTTACAGGCACGATTTGAAATTACATATGGCTAATTTGTGCAATTTTTAGTAGTTTGACTTGCTAATCGCTAGAGTTGGTTGAGCAAGCATTACCAAGCACCAATGCTGTTAGGTATGCTTCGAATCCCAGCCGGGTCATACCTTCTTCATCGTGTTAGCAGTTCTTTCAATCCACTTGTAATCCGCACTAGATATCGGAGCAGGTGTTGAGGATCTATGCAATTGTCTCTTTAACCAGAACAATCTGGCCATGCACCAGACACGGGGCGATTACAGCACAAATGTAATCGATTACGATTACTTGCCACCTGCTCGATTACGATTACGAATAATCAAAATCACAATGTAATCGAGTGCGATTACGTTGAAAGTAATCACGACTACAATCGCGATTACATTTGTCTTGAAACATCCTCAGAAAGAAAACGAAACCCATTTGCACAGTTTTATGTAAGTATATTTTCAAACAACATACGATATGAACCAATGCAATTAACGAAATTATTAATCTGTAAGGATCAAGCACCGGAAAAAAGAAAACTGATTGTTTACTGAGATGTTCGTGCAGTCAGCACACCAGTGGCGTAACGGGAGGTTTGAGCTAGAGGAGAAACTAAGCTGACAGGTTCCCACTGGTCTCTGTGAGCGACCAGGGTATAGGTTGCCTTCTAATCAACACTCAGAAAAAAATAGAGAATTTATAGTGAATCCCGGTGTGGATGGTTATACAGTACTAAAACACCAAATCAACTGAAAATAATACTACGAAAGACGCAAATGGACGACACCATACTGAAAACCTATTTAAAGACGTTAGTAATCAGAGAAAATCATAAGCTTATAGCCATTTCTTGTACAACAAGGCTCAACTAACACCAAAGCGCAATATGTGCTTCGTTATACAAGTTATGCAAAAGGAGGTGGTTCAAGCACCGAAAGCTTATGAAATCAAAGCACACAATCCATGTAATGCATGAGAGTGAAGACCACAAAACTATTCCGGCACAGGAAGAGATTCGATCACAATTTGTGAAAAAGGAAATGAATCTTTTTGAGGCCACAAAGAAGAGGTCAAATAACCTTGAAAAACTGTTCCATGCCTTAATTACAATCAAGCCCAAATCAGTGCAACCAGAGTGGGCTTTTTCAGCCACGGGACTATTTGTCGCAAAACTCAGAAACAGACTGAATGATAAAAGTGTGCTTTGATTGTTATTCGTCAGTATTATCAACATCATTGAAAGACTGTGCTTAAATTAATCAATAATTCGCTAATAAATGGCGGAGGGACAAAAGGCAGTAATTTCACAATGATATTGAGTTTTACCTTTCAAAATCGCATTCATTTCAAAAACCCAAAAAACGGGTTTTCCCAGGTTTCTTTTCTCAGCTACCCAAAACTTTGGTTTTAAAATTTTGCCCGGAATTGGAAACACTAATCTGTGCAGCATTTGATTTTCATGTTTGGCGTTTTTCAGTTTTTGAGTGAAATTTTCAACCAATAAATTTTCGACTGCTTTTTTACATGTGGATTAATTTGCTTGCATGGATAGCATAGGAAGCATTTACATCACCTTGGTCTTATGACTAGAGCTGAGAACTCTTTGCACAAGAACTCTGTTCATTTCCAACTTTTCCCACCATGTTGGCGGTGGTGAGAATGTCTCCAACTCAATTTTATATCTGGAACAAAAACAGATGCGAGATGTTTTTTAGTCCTTCAAAATGGAAAACCATAGACGGTCGTTTAACCACTACCTTTTTGTTTGTAACTGTATTTGAAAAAGTGTAGTGGCGTAGGTAGTGTAACTGTATTTGAAAAAGTGTTGTTGCGTTTTTTTCTCTTAGCTATTTACTTCAAACTTTGATGTTAGAATGCCTTCACATCTCTCCCATTACCACATCCCTGTATTATGATAGGTGAATGTTGTTACAGTTGGGGCACTGTCTGTTAAAGCGTTTCGCTCCTACCAGTGTTGGTCATGTGCAAACACCTATCCTGTAATGCCCTATGGCTAACCATATTTTATGCTCTTGTGTTGTGTGATTGTGTCTGTAATATGGACCACAAGTCTGAAGTAAAGAACTACTATTATATTATTACAACTCCTAAATTTTCAGGGGAATGCCTTACAAATTTAATGGCAATTGCGGGTAGGTATATGGTATTCCAAACATTTTTGTAAATTTTCATTGCAAAAATACGAGTATGAAAGAAGTTATAATGCTGCACGCAGCAACTGTTTGGTGTTTCAGCAAGATAGATTTCATCTAGCCACCTGGACCTAGAAAGGTGGTTGGATGAAAAACTTATTATCTCAAAAATTTCTTGCTGAATTTACCTGAAATTTTCAGGATTACTATGTCTAGGCATGAAGATTATTTGTGGATTTTTCGTTAAAAAACGTAGCGTCAAAAAAGGTAGTGCATTGGAATTTATCAGGGTTTCAACTCCACGGAAAATACAAGACCGCGAAAGCCTTTGTATTGGTTCGGATATTTGCAGTCTTAACACGCCGTCGTACACAGCTACATAGCTAATCAAACTCTCTAAAGATGCAGAAAGTCTTTTAGTCTGATTTTCAAAACTTGGGCATTTTGAGCTTTGAACATTGTGCGGGGCAGTCAGACGTCACGGAGGGATCCAAGTGACGTAATCAGCCCCTGAGAAAAGCTTCACGTTGCAATTACCTGTTTTTTTTTTATTTTGAAACAAACGAGGCGAGAATCCGCGTCTTTAGAGCACTTGATTGGCTTTCTAGCGTTAGCGGATGCCAAGCTATGGCCAAAAATGTACATTTTTTATTAATTCTAATTAACAATTTCTAATCGCCAACCTTTCAGGACGGCTTCTTCAGGGCAATGTGTTTTACCATCCTACATTCAAACAAAAAAATGCTCACGATGATAAGCGAAACGTCGGTAAATCAATCAAATAAAAAGTCACCACCAGAACAGCGACTTACATTTGTTTGAAATTCAACCTGGTGTGTGGTGACGACTGCTACAAAAACTTGAGCAGCAGACAGTACAGAACAAAGCAATTTGATTCATTGCTTGTTTGCTCCGCAGATATTGACGAGTGACACAAACAACTGCGACGTGAATTTTGGAGTTTGTTCCAATGCTATCGGAAATTTTTCTTGTGGTTGTGTGGAAGGTTTCTCATTGGATTATGATTTTCTTGCGTGTATTGGTAAGTTCAATTACTTTTTCAAACGGCCTGAGATGGACAGAGAATTGCGAGTGTATTTGGTTCGTCATTGCATTCGTCCCAGATTTTTTTGCATAGCACCCTTGCATACCGCTTCGATCGTCATCTTACCGTCGCTGGTTTAAAAGAAGATTAAGTTCTCGTATGGTCTTAACATTAGCTCTTCACTTTCGGAATGGCACGCCCTTAGATGTACAAAAAAAACAACAAAAAGCGCTGAAAACCTTGTTTCCTTTGAACGATCGCTGAAAACCATTTCAAAACGTTTTCGTAACTGCATTCATTTCATCGTGGTTGTCTTGCGGCAACCTGTTCTATGCTTTGCACTTGCTGCTATTACTTTGTTTGCGAGTCCAGTATTAGCATCTTCTGACTTACAAGTACATCACCCAGGAGCTGGGTTTGTTTGGTTAAAGAGATTTGTAAAAGGTATCTTTTTGAAGGCTGCAGTCTTCGGTTTTACTCATCGGTGTTAATTTGAATACTTTTACTGTGTCAAATTGAATACACGTCATCTATCACAATAGGCTACATGTCTTCTGTGCGGTTGTTATGTGGCTGGATTAGGACCTTTAACAAATGCATTTTAAATTATTTTTAACAGATAATGATGAATGCTTGGATGGCAATGATTCCTGTGCCTTGATTGGTGGTAACTGCACCAATACTGTCGGCAGCTTTACTTGTGCCTGCCGATCAGGTTTCACTGGTGACGGGCACATTTGTGCTGGTGTGCGCCAAATTTATTTTGAATAAAACCTTGTTTGATTTCGTTCATTTAGTTACGTTTTCATTGTGTTTAATCCATTTCACATTTTTCTGTTTTTTGCGCTTCTTGGACGATCTGAGTATAATTTTGATTTTAGCCTTTAACGTTTTTGTTTAAAGTAGTTGTTGACTTATTTTGCTTTTTATTTTAGCAGTGACAGGTGCCAAAAAGTGAAAAAGTGCTCAATTGTGTGGTGATACTACGCTAAAATTCGTGCTAGACACAAACTTTCGTTTCCTGTACACTTTTTAGATCTTCGACAGCGTCATTACGGTTTATCTTGCTAGAACCTTTATTAAAGTTG
>JGI24022J15233_10004540_pt1 | contig 14366 bp, 10 predicted proteins | sample Ectturendosymbi2_FD_15233 | JGI IMG/M metagenome (IMG submission 15233) | reverse complement strand
AGCAAGTTTTGGACAATACTGTTTTCATATTTTTTATTTTTAGTGTCTGAGGGGGGTGGCCATGGCACAGTGGCCTCCCCCCTCCGTACACTAATGAATGCTTGTTTCTCATTTAATTTATCGTCTTCTTCTTTGGTGTACTAGAATTAAGATTTTGTGCCGATTTTAATTCACAGGTCTAGTCTTCAAAACCGCCTGCTGCAAAGAAGGTATAGTTGCAATTCCGACCATAGGAATCTGAAAGATTGGTTTANACCAGTGATTGTTAACCAAACAGTGACACTGGCTGTGATTTTTCAAGTTCGTTTTGTATTCGAATCGAGTTATAAACGTTTGAAGCCAGTACCGAGGTTTTAGGAAAGGGGTCCCCAAACTTTCTCTGACCATGTACCCCTTCAGCATTTCGACAGATGAGCATGTACCCCTAAAATGTCTTATGACAAAAAGGCTGAAAAACAGAAAAGAAATATACACTATTTACCAATAAACATAATGATTTTTGAAAATAATATTCCCTGATATATGTACAAATAATTCGAAATGAATAATATATAAATATATTTTTCCCTTTTATTGCTAACCTTGATTGTACCCTTACAGATAGGCAAATGTACCCCTAGGGGTACATGTACCCCAGTTTGGGAACCCCTGTTTTAGGATGTTTAGGATGCATGATGATCATTGTTATGTTATGTAATCAACGATCGAACTTCTAATGTGCTGTCTAGTTGAAAGTCAATCAGGTAGTATTAATTTGTTAACGAAAATATTTGTTTATAAAAATAAATAAAAACCGCACTTGGCCTTACACAAGAAGCTTAGGCCGTTTGTGAGAGTTCGGCTGGTCGTTGCGCCGATGAAGTTATTTACCAACCCTTACTGTGAGCACAATCTACCGAAGGTTTCATAATAGCCTTTGGATGCAACAAAAGGCTGTTGTTGACGTCGCAGAGCAACGTAGTCTTTCTTCTCAATTCAAGCGGCAACGGCGAGAAAAGTAGATGCGAGGATAGAAAAAGTATTCGTGAAGTTCCCGTCTGACGTAGNATAAAANATTAAGGTCGGCACGTTTTCGGTTTCTTGCTTGCCTGGTCTGGGACTAGANCGGAACTATAGTACATGCGAAAACTAGTGAAATATTTTGAGATCGTAGGCTGGTTTGTGTGCAGACTCTTGCGATTTCTACTTGATAGTGTCTTCGCACTTCGATATGGCAGCGAGTAGCTCGCTGGTCAGGAAATACTGCAGAGCGTAAAGGTGAAGTGGCTGTGAAGTTTGTTTCGTACCAAGGTGCAGCTGGTTTGTCGCTCAAGACTTTCAGCCTTGCAGCGTTGTTTCTGAAGTCACAGGCTACATTGTGAGCGAAGTGCGGACTTGCACTTTAGATAGGGTGCAACAAAGCTCTTCGTTTCCTCAAAAATACATGTGCTACACTAGCTATAACACATTGTTCTAGCTTTCAGGCAGCGGTGTCACCATCAGCCTTGAATAGAGGTTTGTAGATTAGGGTTCAAATTTATGCTGTTGTACAAGACTAGCATTGTGTAGTCGAGGGCATGCAAAGCAGTGGTTGATCAGCAGAAGCTTCTAGACCAGTGGTTCTTAACCTGGGGGTAAATTTGTCCCTGAGGGTAAATGTCAACTTCCAAGGGGGTAAATTTTCTGAACCATAATTTGCAGCAAATGTAAATTTTTATAAATCATTGTAAACTGTAAGAGTTAGTTAATTTCATATTTTTAAGAAATGAGCACCATTGAGTGTATTGGGAGTAAATCTGGTAATCTTGTTTGATAAAAGGGGGTGAGATATGTAAAAAAGGTTAAGAACCACTTTTCTAGACTATGTTAATGGGGCGATCATTTTTTTAGTTTGCTTCTTTTTTAGTAAACTTCCGTGGAAACTTTGAATTTCATTCAAACCCAAAGAAGGCTTAACCTACAGCGCTAAGAAGGCTTAACCTAAAGGTGGTTCTCAAACTTTTCGCTGAAGGGAGCCAACTCCAGACCTACGATTTTGTTAGAGAGCTGCTCTAAGAACTTTCAAAACAATTCAACTGACAGTTTTTGTTATATGAGCAGAACAAAATTGTTGCACAAAATATCAGAGGTTTTGTTGAAAGACGGCTGAGGGCCGCACAAAGGGTGCTTGGGAGCCACATGCGGCCCTCAGAACCGCGGTTGAGAACCACTGCTCTAAAATGTGTATTATCCGGTATAAAGATCTACAGTCCCTGTTCTATGTTCATTCGTTTTTTGTTTTTCTTTTCATTGTGCTTATTTGATGTCCAACTGTTGTTTCTCAACACTTGTCAAAAAATGATAAACGGGGTTAGTCGACTAGATGACCGCCACGGTCTTTCGCCAATCCTATATGACACAGCGCCCCTCTTTGTTTACACTGATCAACTATTGTGCCATTGTTTTTCCATTTGCTCTAAGGTTCGCTAATGGTTGGTTTACTGCATGCGATGGCTTTTATGATGCTTCTGCTTGTTGGCTGAGTCATATGAAACAATAAACCATGTTTACCATGTCCCGGTTTTGAAGCATGTGCCTAGTCATGCATAACTACTAGCCAGGCCAATTGCAGTGTGTTTCAACAACTTGTTGTGGACTTTGGCGACATTGGTTCTGCGCATCCGATACTCTTACCTGTATATTCGTCCCATAACAACACGCGTATATCATGTGTTAAAATTCGCAATCAATCTTCTGGTTTGTAACACAATGTCGTACGTTATTTAAATTCTTTACAAACTGAAGCAAGCAATGCCATTCTGGCGTAAACCTAAATTATACAGCTTGATATAGTGGTATCGCTCTACCTCGTTGTCATACTCACTAAGCCAGCTATGTCCAACCCAAATGTTTTACTGAACCAAAAATTATGTCACTATCTTTAACAGGGCTGCACATTTAATAACATATTAATGAGGGCCGCACACTGAATGACTTACTTAGATCTTAGCAAACTAAATTTACTTTAAGCTAATATACTGAAAGCGTTTGAATCCTAACTGCAGTGGTAACAGATGTGATAAAGAGGCACTGAGGATCACCTGCATCAAAAATATCAAACTTTGACATTTTTTCCTATTTCACCACAACTTCGTCTACAAGCGTTCGAAAGTCGGTCTCAACACGTAGGCGACATGTGGCGCTACTGCGAATGAGCGCCACAATATTTTGACTTCAGATACTGATCGTTAAAATTTTTGATAATTTTCTTTTTTATAAAATTTGTATTTTTACGACGAACTGTTGCCAAATGATCACTCCACAAAGGCAGACATTACTCTATACAAAAATAAAGTATTTCTAATCACCAGGGTTGGCTATGGGACATATTTATGTGTCCCATTCCCATCCCATAGCAATTCATGCCCGTCCCGTCCCATCCCATGGAACGTTTCCAATGGGATTCCCATAGGAATGACATTCCAATGGAGAAGCCTAGGGTTGTCCATGGGACATATTTATCTGTCCCATTCCCATCCCATAGCAATTTATGCCTGTCCCATCCCACCCCATCCCATGGGACGTTTCCCATGGGATTCCCATAAGAATCCCATTCCCATGGACAAGCGTGCCAATCACTGCCAAAGCTGTTTTCATTCAAACAGAATATCCGGTCTTCAGTGGAAATTGCTTCTAAACTTTTATTGTATTTACACCTTAACGCAAAAGTCGTGGTAGCTCTTCAAGTCGCTCCTTATTGAACAAAGATCCTATTTGCGTTTGGTTGATTGCGTGTCACCCCAATTCATTGCAGCCATACGTCAGCAAAACATAAGGCAGGTTTTTTTAAGGAAAATGTTAGGAACCCGGTATGAATCTGTAGGGACCCGATTTCACTGATTCTAGGCACCCGATTTTCTCTGATTTTAGCAACCCGATGATAATTTTGTCTGATTCTAAGGACCCGATTTGAAATTTTAGGGACCCGAATCGGACCCGAATCGGGTCCCTAAAATGCCTTAAAAAAACCTGCATAAGGCATACTGAAAACATTGTTTAGCGCTTGCCGACGTGTCTGTTCATGCATTTCTTTTTTCAAACACAGCTGCGAGTGATAAAGACATGTGGTGATGAAAGAATCGGAGGGCAAATGAAGTAACTGGTCACATCTACAGCCTTTTACCATTTCGTAAACTGAGCGTCAAAATGCGGCTCGGTCGCTGCAATATCGAAAATTAAGAATTCTGTTTACTAAGAATCCATGTACAAGTGTTCATTCGTTTGATTCAATTTAATTATCAAATTGAAACAAGGCGGATAGTTTTCCTTCATCTTGTTAAAATTCTTATTGATCGCATAATGTTTCATTGCCTTATCCTGGACTTCTTTGTAGCGTCCAACGTTTTTTTTAATGCTTGTGGTTGTTAAATTTTATTTTTTTTATTTTGTTGGCAAGAAACCTTTGTACTCAACTCATGCCCTGACAATAATTTTAATTGCACATTAAATGTCGTGGAAAGAGTTATCGGTGTTCCTTTTTGTCTATTTTTATTTTTAGAGCACGTTTTGCTGTGGTTTCTTTGAACTTACCTTGATTGTTCGAGCTGCAAAACTTGTTTTGCGTCAACCTGCTCTGTTTCTTTATATTGTAACAGATGTTGGGTGTTGCTTCCGAAGTATTTAACGAAAGAATCCACTTCGCTGAAGCTTCATTCGCCTTTTCACCTTCGCCGTTGTTGGTCACAGTCAGGACTATGCAAGTGATGACGTAGCCGTCGATTATTTCGAGGATTTTAACCGTAGTGGAATTGTCTGTTTAAGCACGTTTTTTTAAGGTGTTTTAGGGACCCGATTCGGGTCCCTAGAATTGAAGGTCTGGTCCCAGGAATCAGATAAAATTATCATCGGGTTCTTAGAATCAGAGATATCGGGTCCCTGCAGGTCCATACCGGGTAGCTAATATTTTCCTTGAAAAAAACCCTGGTGCAAGTGCAGCATAGATTCTTTTTGCGCTTTCACTTTTTGCTTGAAGACGTTTTTTCTCAGAAAGATATTTCGGAAGACATTCACTTTGTCATTCGAACTTTGGCAGGATACTTTGCAGATACACCCAATTACTTGTTCAGATCTGTATTAATCTGCTATTATTTTATTCTCGTTTCTCACCTTGTTATGATGCAAGCAGGATACCAACAGTTGGACGCCATGTGTGTTTTGGATTTAGGAAAAACTCCGTCGATTTTTCATTAAATATTCGGTTTAACATTGCAGATAGACGCGGCAATAAATGCGAACCCGCCATTCATTATGTTCTTTGTAAAAGTTTTGCTGCTGAAAATTTTGGGTTATAAAGCTAGGGATTTCACAGATATTGAGAATTGTTTGCTACTTTGTTTTGATGATTTGCGGTTGATTTGCCACAACCGTCAATCGGACGTTGTGTGAATAAGTCGAAGGGGAACAAATCGCTGCTGCTAAGTCTTACTGCTGGTGAAATACCAGGACTGAACAAACACTTGCTGTGTTTTCAGGATGCAACTCGTATTTCACCGAAAAGCGCAAAATGTTTCAAAGAATCTGTATGAGAACGAATGGTTCATAATTCGAAGGGTTCATAATTCGAAGGGTTCATATTTCATAGTAGCGTGACGACGATGCGGAGAGCTGGTTGAAGAATTAACTTAGTAGTTGCAGCCATGGGCGTCGGAAGGGAGGGCAGGGAGGGTCTTCTCTTGGCCCCCCCCTGGATTTTGAAATTATTACCAAAAAAAGGTTGTTTTTCCAATTTCGAGGGGTTAAAACCAAATTTCACCACTTTTGGCCACCTCCTGGAAAAAAATTTCCCCTCCTACCCCCTACCTGAAAAAAAACTTCCGACGCCCATGGTTGCAGCAGCTTGCAGGAACGCGGATCTTACGTTTCGTCGATTCACGAATAGAAATTGCCTGAAATCACAAGTTGGCGTTTAGCTCAAAGCACTGAAGCGCATATGTTTCCAGTTGAATAGCATTTTACCTCTGTTTCTAAACTAAGCGGAAGGAAGCATGCGCTTACTTTAGGTGACACTTGTGCAGCACGCTTTGAAAAGGGTGTTTTTCTTTTGCAGTGACATTGCAGCAGCACAGAGCCAAGCTAATTAGCGGTTTGAGTCCGATACAGCTGTTGTTTGTTTTCTACGTTGCACCGTAATCATGAGCTCATCTGAAAGTCTTGAAGGTGAGGACACGGGCTACCCCCGTGGCCCGACGTACGACTCTGCCGAAGAAATAGGCGCCCTCACTGGACATAAACGACGGAAAGGTTCAAACAGCTCCGACGACGATTCTTTTTATGATGTGGAGGCCATCATGAAAGATCCCCAACTGAAAAAGTTGGTCTTCTGGCGCAGCGCACTGTGTCGGTTTGAGATCCTCTGGATTTAATAAAATGCTGTTGTAGTTGTTGCCTACTTGTTCGTTGTTTTGAGTAAGTGTTGTGTTTGTTACAAGGCTGTGTGGGCGAGACCTTGTTTTCCCTTACTTCATAAAACGCAACAAAAGGCCACAAATATCATTGTCAAGTAAAGTAGGACATCGTAGGAATCTTCCTGCCCGCCATGCTTTGCTTCATGACTCTGCAAGGATTCTGAATGCACTTATCCATATCCAAGTTTCGAAGTACTATAGAGGTGAAACGAGAACAGTCGAATCTCATCGCAAAGCATTTGACTAAAGATGCTCGATTCCGCGTCACGTACGCATTTCCAATCCTGTGATTGTAATTTAAAACGTACAGGTGAAATGATGAAACATTAGAGCAAGACTTCTGCAGTTTCGAACACGTGCGAAGGCTTTCGAAAACATGCCGATTTTTTATTATAGCACGCACCAAGACCATTGCACTTTCATTATCGAACTGTTAAGATCTGCGGTTTTATAAGCGAACTAAAAGGCTAAGCTCTCGTCGATCGTGGCGGGAAGTCCGCTTTGTCTACAAGAGTTTTAAAAAAGGTGGAGATTGACCCAATCAAGATGCACAAGCGAAAGAGTTTAACATGAGTACATAATATATTTGGGTGCGTTGATTAAATCCTACGTGAATGTCATGTACAAATACGTAGAATCAACGGCAATATTAACGTAAAGAAAGGCCGTGGCTACATACTGAACCAGATGTAACCATTTTACAAAATATAATAACATTCTTACGTGTGCCTATTATTGCGAAACAGGCGTCCTGGCTTGCTACAGTGCGCACGGATAGCACGCGAAATTGTGATTTTCAGAATTGCGCCCGTTTTAACAAAAACAACTAAGATTCCCTCTGTGTTTAAAGTCATGCGTGAGAAATGTCGATGGTTTATTGCATTAGTTAACGGACAAGGCGGTAAAATATTAAACTTCGATCAGATAAAAACATGTTTATGATTCTTTCGCGTTGTTTTGCTTTTATTCCTAAATTTATTTTTTTCAGGAAAGAGAAATTGCGAATATGGAAAAACCTGCTTTTGATCTGTGTCGCATTTGTTGGGAACTTCACGGCGTTTAACGGAGCATCAGTGTTGCAGTCCAGCCTTAACGCCGACGCTGGCTTGGGCACAGCTTCTCTGGCAGTCATCTACGGTTCGCTCATCCTTTCCGCCATGTTCCTACCAACCTACGGTACGAAAACATCAATAAATTTGTCAAAGTTTAATCAGATGTGTTGTAAATCATACTTGCTAGAGTTTGTTCTGCAGGGCTTGATCTCAGTAAATATTATGCAGCTATCCTACTATCGTCCTGCGGTAAGACGCACTTCCACGCGGTTTCGCCCAATTAGGTTCGAGGCACATTCTGGATAACTCAAAGACAAACAGATTAAAGAAAGGTTTGGAATCTTCTTCCTGTGATAGTCGATTACACTAGTTTAAAATTACAACTGCGAGAAAATTGGAACTCATAAATCTTCCTACTTAGTTGGAAGTTTCTCAAAGACGACAGCATCAGAGGACTGTGAGTTCCAAACTGTAACTGTTGTGTTGCTCTTGGCCTCCATCCTTTTCCCGACGCTCCCTTATTCATGGATCGTTAAAAATTCAATCACTTTGGGTAAATATTTTAATAATTTGAAAGCTTCGTTTTGCAATAAATGATTTATTTACCCTGCCAACTTCGTGGACTGCACGTGATAGTGTTTAAGACCAACTTTGTTCAGTAAATGAGTTGCACAACTTGGCTTCGCGCACGACCCAGTCTGGTGATGCTGCTTATGTTGCTTCTCTCAGTCTCACTGATCAAATTCCGCTTCACAGTCCGTTAGTTTGTCTCACACAATTAATATCTTGCAAAAGATTGCTTTTGCAACGGTGACGTAACAAAACGCATGCTTGTTCAAAAGTGACGTAACAAAAGGTATGCTTGTTAAACGGTGACGTAACAAAAGGTATGTTTGTTCAATGGTAACGTGACAAAAGATTGCTTCTACAATCGTGACTCTGATCGGGCAGTTTCGAGTTTTCAAAAAATAACCGTGCCAATCGTTCCAACGTATCCGAGGAACATCTTGCAGAAGCATAGGATTAAATGGCGTGCATAAATTTTGGCCCTGTTATCTCATTTCGTCCATGCTTCTTACGAATCCAAGAAAGTTGTTGCGCTAACCAAGTCAGTCATGCTTTCACAAGGGCCTCTGAGAGAAATTTTGCCCAGGGATACAAGGACCGAAACCGTCCCCCAAGCTTCTGGAGCCCTCGTCGAAAATTGTGTAGCTTGTTTCTATAGTAATCAGAACATAGAAAAAACAGCTACCCTGCTACGATTTCGTAATAGATTAATTGTTAACTGGCAACTGGTTTACACAAGTAATTTTGGGCTTGAATACAGATAAACTTATCATTCATACTTTCATCTTCCCGGGCTCCAGTAGCTACCAGGCCCGGATACAGTGTACCTCTTGTACCACCCTCTCGTAGGCCCTGGCTGTCACAAGATACAAAATATGAAAACTATATTCGAGTCATTTAATGCTCTAGGTTTGCCGTGAGGTTTCGAGGGCACTGCGTGCCATGCTCTGCTTTGGTAACTTTGCCGTGGTTAATACTTGCACATATCGACATTCCAACCGTACGTCTCTGTAACAATGGCGCAGCCAAATCAATACGTGAATTTTTATCAAATAGATTTTAGATCTCATGGGTAGTGAAAAGATTTATGTACGTACCTCAGCAGTTTGTCAATTTGATTATCAGCCTGATTGCTTCAAAGGTATTTGTTTTTTGCTCCCGCTGCTGTTTCGCATTCGTGAAAACTGTACTTTCAATTTTTACATAACGAATTTACAAAGCTTATTAAGCGGAACAGGAAGTGAAGGTTTATGGAAACACAGGCAGTGTTTTTTAGGCTTGTCAGGAAGTTGTCGATTTTTAATCAGCATCTTGCAGGTCTTACATTTTTCACTGCCTCACATGATAATACGGGAACCTTTCGAAAATCTGATGAAAGGTTCCCGTATTATCACGAAAATCTGATGGTATTGAGCAGTCGTTTCGGCTAATGGAAATGAACTTACAAATTAGAGCAACCTTGCCCGAGCAAAAATGGCGCAGCGCGTCTGTGTAAGTGGCGGCTCTGTATGAGACGTATTATTATTCTGACGCAGAATGTGTAAATATCCTCTACCGTGCCTTTGGAACAACGCCCACCTATTCTTGTCGTTTTTATTGGCTGTGAAAACACTTTGCTGGCAATGCTGCTGCAACAGGGTCCGTAGCGTGGCTCACTTTTCTGCGCGTTTGTTTTGTTTAATTAAAGACTTGAACTAATATCTTTGGATGAGTAAATCACTCGAAAAGTGCTATCATGCTGAGAGGCAAACGTCGCTGTAGGCCTGATGTGCGTAATCGTCATAAATCATCCATTAAGCCGCGGACATTGTCGTTAGTACTGTACGTCTTCCCTCAGGCAATGTCGGTTTACTCGTGGTAACGCCGGTTTGGTTAGTCGCTCGTTGACGTCGTTGCGCAGGATGCCGAAGCCCGTATCGCGTTATTTGAGACGTGGCATGCGTTGAAGCGTGCCTTTGCGCGGTATTTCCGATCATGCGTAACAAGACACGTGACACTGCACTGTCAAAACACAGAGGCAAACAACAGCTAAACACATGTTCATGCATTCAACATGGCAACTGATCTGCGTTTGCAGTGGAATCCATTGACTGCTTAAACCATAGTGAAGCAGTAGTTGTAGATGCGGGTAAATGGCCGTGGATCTTGTCACGTTGGCATTTCAACCCTTCAAGTTTAGAAACTATGAAGTATTATTTATCGACTCACTCCAGTCTAAGATGCACGCTTGCCCAGTTTTGTTTTTGAATAACTCGACGTCATTCTCTGCCAGTTTCTTGTCGACACGCTTCATTTGCGCATAAGATGACGTTGAACAATTGTAACGTTAACCAGGCCTTCATCTGGAATTTCCCATTCAACGCCACGAGCAGAAAGCTGAGAACCCACTCATGTGCTTTCACTCGGAAAATCTCAGGGGCGTGTTCGTCTTGCGTTACACTCCATCTCAAATAAAGCTTTTGCGAGTTTTTTTTGATTGACTCCCGTACAGTTTAACAGTGCCGTGTTTTTAATTAGTTTTAGGGAAACAAATAATTTTAGTAACTTTCAGTAAACAGCTCACTGTTTTCAATATAATTTTCTTTTTTTTCTGAGGCAGCGCTTTGTCTCAGTGTATCACGTTGTGGGTCTTTCGTTCAACTTTGTCACCAGTGTTCCCTCTAAGAAAATTCCACGCCGAGCAAATGTTTGTCTTGTTGCGCACTAAGCGCATGCAACTGCGCAACCATGCAGACACACAAACAGTGGAGCGTTCCCAACGTTGAAAGCGCTATGCCATATGTATANACCTTATTGCATTTAGAATGTTGGAAGTGCGCGACCATGAGATAGCACCGCGCAAATTGTCTGGTGGTACTGGGCAATTGCGCATCTTAGAGGGAACACTGTTGTCACCAATCCATTCTCTTTCCATTTCTCGACGTGAAAGTCAAGCAGTTGCCGTAGTTGTTGAAAACTACTGATGCTTCATGACTGTAACCGAGAACCATTTCGGAAATTACGAGCGTCTTTATTCAGGGCTCTTTTTGTAGCATGGTGGTTTGTATTACAGTAGTTTCATCATGTTCGACACCAACCTCTGTACCCAACAAGCCGACCCTGTCTTTGCTTACGTGCACAGCAGCGCTTCCACCGCATGAAAAATTGTTGTTGCTCCCATATCGAAATTACCAATGTTCGTACAACATGTCCCTGATCTTTCTATAAAGCTCTTCCTATTGAGTGAAATGCAACACGAACGTGGACTTGTTGGGAAATATGAACACGCAGACCAACTGTGAATACAGTTGATTCCACAATTATTTGTCTATTTTAATAGTGGATTCATGTAAATCTAATTTATTTTACGAAGAAATTGAAAATATATACGCAATACAAATTTTTGCTTGTGAGTAATTGTATCTGAAAAAGGCAATTGACCAAACATTGGTTGTCATCCTCAGCACCCCTCTGGGTACAGTTAATCAGCCATGTGTTTAATACAATGGTGGGCACACTTTCAGAGAGGGGGAGTGAGGGCTTCATCAGAGGACCATGAAAAGCCAATGGGCCGCACGTTTCAAAATCTGTCGCCTTGTTCTAACAGGGCTTTTTTCAGGAAAATGTTAGGTACACGATATGGACCTGTAGTGACCCGATTTCTCTGATTCTAGGCACCCGATTTTCTCTGATTCTAAGGACCTGATGATAATTTTCTCTGATTCTAGGGACCCGATTCGGGTCCCTAAAAAACCTGAAAAAAAACTGCTCTAAGATGATGCAACATTTAGACAGCATGGTTGATAAAAACAGACAAACGATCTATATCCTTCTGCAGTTTTCCCTGAACTGTGTTGAAAAACGTTGTTTGCCGACCATTAGTTTAATGTTTTCGCTATTGTTAAGGTTACTTCGATGTATATCCTGATACAACATTGAAGTTCAGTTGCGATGATTAACAATCCTGAAAATGTGATGCGCTGTTGAGCGTGGCAATTTTCAACATTTCGAAATCGATTTTTATTCGATCGGAGAAACATTTGCCAATTTCATTAATGTTTTTCCATATATGAAAAGAGACATGGCGTTAAATGTGCGCGCTTTTTCTCTGAAGGAGGTTATTATTTACAAAGTGTTAAAGAAAATAACTCAGAATTTTAGGTCGGTTATCTCTGGAATAGTAAACTGCCAAATGCGTTGTCATGGTCAAGGGGCATACCTATGCATGCAGAATTATTAGATGCAATGCCACAGAGCTGACAGATGTCTTGACAACGGCTATGGGTTGTTTAGAATGTTTCGTCGGTTGCTGCAGCAAAGCAACGCCGTTGAACGTTTCATATTGCGAATGCTCCTTTGTCACCAAAACAGATACTGTCAAGTCTGTAAATGATTTATGGCCACGTTTTTCTGTCATTCTGAAGTTGCTTACCCAAGTGTTGTTTACATTTCATTCCGTGAAACGTTTTTATCATTTGATATCTTTGCGGTCACTGCCCAAGCAGCATTCTGTCTGCTGCTGAAAATCGTTTTGTTTGTCTGGTGTCGCGCAACTTCCAAACATGTTTATCCCGTTGAGGGCAGTTTCCAAAACTGTAAAAGTTCCCCTAATGCTGGCAAAAGTCACCAATAACAGTGCAAAGATTTTTGGGTGCGTAGACGTTTCGGTGGCTTTTCACGTCATTTCTTTCCATGCTCGGCTCTGACAAATCTTCCATTACCTCTGGAGAGTGTCTCGATGCATTCAGAACAAGCGAACTCCACTCCACGCTCCTGAATCATTGTCGTATATTGGGGTTGTATTGCAAAAAAGGTGGATTTCGTTATTTTTTTATTAGGAATTGCAGCATCAAGTTGAAAGCAAATGTTTGAGCTGTGGGGTTGTCATTATACGGAACGTCACATCTGTTTTGGTTTAAAAAACAAGAGTGAACCTTCACCGCCGCCAACACACTCTGCTGATTTACGCTTCAAATCAAAACCAACCCTGCTACCTGGTAGTAAATAGGGATAATGTGGCCGAAAAGAAATTTCTTATGGCTGAAGATAAGCGTCGGGAAATTTATCGACGTCCGATGGAAGCCATTAACAGATTTATTATGTTTTTTTCAAGCATTCCTCTCGTCCAGCAAACGCGATGAATCGCTTTCAACCCAAGTAAAACTTTTAAAAGTCTCATTTGACTCAAGACCTCCAGCCAGCGCCGTCGTGAAAACTGCTTGAGTCCTTTCCTGTTTACCTGCGTCCATAGCAACATCGGTTTTACCACTTTCTTCAACTTCCTTGGACAAAGCGGCCATTCAAGAATGACATTGTTCGTCATTTTTATAGGCTCCCTTAGACTTACAACCACCACCCCTGCGAGATGCGGCGAAAATCAAACGAAAAGTTTTCCTTTTGCTGAATCAGGAAAAGATCCCTTTGATGAAAGGTTTTGCCCAAAGTCGTAAATTTCATGATCGTTTAGAAGCCAGGAAGTTTTTCTGTGCAACAAAAAGTACAGCAGAAATCATTGTTATTATCAGACTCAAAAGGCTTTATTAGACCTACTCTTTTAACCGACTGTCATCGTGTGCGCGAGCGAAGTTTGCATTCCTATCAGGCTGGTGTATTTATTCGTTATGTGCCCTCAGGCGGGGAACTGAGCAAACTTACTTTGTTTTATCGTTTATTGTAACGTGATGCAATCATTGACCAGCTTTGGCAAGACGGAATTTCGCCACACGTTTTCCATCTCATGCACCAACTGCTTGTCTTTTACTCAGGGTTGCCAGGTTGGCCCTTTTGGGGCCAAATTTCATAAAGTTGGTTCCAAATACCACTTGCTGGCCCCAACATTTTCGTTTGGCCCTTTGGTTCTTTTCAAGGACGGATTTGGCCTCTTGCAAAAATTGGATCTGACTACCCAGGGTCCTCTCTAAGCAACCATATGTATTAACTACTGTGACTAATTGAATGCAGATTTTCACCACATTCCTAAATTTTGAAGGTTTTCAATTAGAAAATTTGTTAGGATCCATAAAGTTTCTGCGTTCATGTGAAAGTAAGTTCATCAGAATGCCTAGGCTGAGTTTTACTTACTGCAATTTCAGCGGTAGCAGTAAGAATTTTTACGTTACCCAACTTAGGCTACTGTTATTTAGGTGCTGCCGCTACAAGTGTTTTTCCACTAGATCTAGTGTTTTTTCATTTTATCTAGTGTTCTAGTGTTTTTTATGGGTGTCTAGTGTTATTTATGAGTGGGCTGAACGTAATCAATTGCACAATTTTGTGTAATTGTAACTATAATTGAAACCTTTAGATTTAGTGTAAATCTAACTTGCTAAAAATTCTACCTAATTGAATC
>JGI24022J15233_10004536_pt1 | contig 14372 bp, 7 predicted proteins | sample Ectturendosymbi2_FD_15233 | JGI IMG/M metagenome (IMG submission 15233) | reverse complement strand
GAATGAGCACGATGACGTCATACACTTTACGGTTTTAACACGGGCCCCTACAACAGCGATTTGACCCCCCTGGCCCAATGTGCTAGTTTCGCCACTGATCTCTCGGTATATTATGATAATGCAGCAGCCAAATCAACGCAATTAGTAAGGATAAGTCAAGCCTTACTGCTGTTGGCTCATGCCTGTCACGCACCTGGATACAAATTCCGCAAAGTTCGCTAAAAATTACAGCGCAAAAAGAGGTATATCGTCAACTTTCCAGTCTCAACCAACGAGAGTGTGGTAAACAATGTACTACACCTAAATTAGGAAAACAAACAATGTACTCCCCTAAAATGCTTAGTTTCTGCTTGATGCGTAAACGGGGATTGTAAATAAAGTATAAAACAACAGATATTGAAATATTCTTGACAGCAAAAATTTTGTCTTCAGGCCTATCGCACGTAAAACAGAGCAACTTCAAGGCACTGCAAATTTGAAGCTAAGGAGACCGTGCGTGGCAAATAGAGAGTTTCTTGGTTTTACTCTGATTGATTTGCGTTATGTGACTACGAAGAAGACTGCCGTGGCAAACATTTTTGCATAGGTAACTTACAGAGGCGCAGACTGACTGCACACAACGCAAAGTTCATTCTTACGCATAATCAACGTCGAAAAACAGACAGGAAAGCAATAATAACCCATTTCGCCGAAAGGTCACGTGTTGGTATATTCACCGTATCAAGATGTGTTTTTCGCGCTTTGACCGACAACATGTGTGTCAGAGGTGGACACGGATCCGGAGTCAGGATTCTGTGTTTTTTTCGGACACGGATCCGGAATCAAAAATTTGTGAAAAGCCGGACCAGGAGTCACTTTTTATTTTCGGCAGTGGCAGGAGAGTCTGTATGGTCTTTATAAATGTCACTGCTGAATGTCGGTTGCACCGACAGTTGGCGGAGTTAGAACAAGAATCGGATTCTCAAATTTGAAAAAATTTCGGACCCAGTTGAACAGGAACGGAGTCTGAAATGTGACTCCGGCTACATCTGCAGTGTACATCTGCACTGCAGTGCAGTCAGCGTTCAATATTAATGGGTCGTCTAAGCAAGAACAGATGAACACTGGAAAATATCACAACTGATTGATATGATTCTTACATTCATAACGCAAAAAACAAAAGCATAATACAAACGTCTGAAGCCACACCATTCACCTTCTTTAGCTTTTCTGCTGGTGGAACAAGTAATTTCCGCCACCCACTCCTTCTCCAGTGCCGTTACGACATCTTCGCCAACACACCATGGCTTGCCAGCTTGCTTCAGCGACCAAGTAAACTCCATCTTGGCGACATTGTTGTGTTGCAGCATCTGTTTTAGTCTAAAAACAAAGCAAGTCGCGTAATTTTCTAGAAATGCACAAAAATCAGTGAGTCGGCTTTCCCTTAGATTTTGATGTGTCACTAGGAATTTATAGTTTCACGTTTTGTGAAATCTTAACCGTATCTAAGCTGCTACACGGAATGTCTTTTCTTTACTAGAGCGATCCCCACTTTTTGTCATATTACCGTTGTGCATTATGATGGGCAGTGCCACTAATCTATGCTATAGTGTCATATATGCACATCGGTGGCTCCAGCACCTGGACGTTGCTAAAGATTGCACTACCGATACTAATACCGGCACTGATGACATATTCAATAAAATGCTGCCATATGGCAAATATGCTAACGCATATACGATTGCCGGTGGTCGCATGTCGAATATTATTCATCTATTTCTACATTGACTTGCTTCTTTCGGTAACTGTTTTGCTTACACATCCCACCTCCATCAGTGGCGTACGCAGAAAAATGTTCATGTGGGACTTCATTCAGTGGCATATGGTGCTCATTTGTATTTGATGTACGTTGTTTGTGACGTAACAATTTGACGTCATATTCATGTTTCCAAACAAACGTTTGGGCGAAGTTTGTTGACATAATATACATGTTCTTCTATACGCACTCCCTTTATTTTATGTGTCATTGCACTGAATATAAACTATCAGCGCTCCAAGTTAGGCTATTGGAGGAAAGCAAACTCAACGCTACGACACAGCAGTTCGTAACAGCCGCCCCTTGCGTACGCCGTTGACCTCCAATATATATCTCAGTTCTAGGAAAAAACATACAAAACATTTAAACGTGTTGTTTGTTGCCATGTCCAAGCATCTTAAACAAAAATGTGAACAATATTTCAACAACGTTCTCTGTCAATGGTCATGCACTCATACTGATGCTTGCACAATTTACGCACGAGCGATCCAAGTTTACTGGGACCACGTATTACTATCCATCACAATGCAAACGTCAATAGCGACATTTTTTCTATTAAACACGAACAAAGCCTATTAAGGATGAGACGGGTTTAATTACTCAACCGTGCATTCAAATAGTCTCGAAACTCATCCGGGATTTCCAGGCATAATGTGGCACATCGGAAAAACAACTTGCGAGCTGTTTTTCAATGGACCTCAAAATAAGAATTATGAGTTTGTTAAAAGGCAGCTGGCAGAACGTTCCGCCAACATCGTGTTATAGTGATAAAGTGAAAGTTTTTGTATAACTTCAATTTTGTTGCTAGCGTAATCGAACAACTTGGTTCTTCTTCATTGTTCGAGTGAGTTCTTTCAGTCCACTGCTCTCACTAGATCTCGGAGCAGGCGCTGATCAGTCATCCGATTGTTTTGTCATCCAGAACCGTCAGGCCATGCACTCCATAGGGAGGTCGATGGATTGGACAGTGAAGGACAACTTGGTCAACGATCCTCTGCGCCACACTCACAAGTCACAGAAGGGGCCATACCCCATTTGTGTAAGCAGGGGAGTGGAAACGTCCGACACCGGAGCGGATGGTGTATGTCTAAGACAACTACGTTTTTCATAACGTGGTAGTGTGCTTAATCGACTACTAATCTCTACCTTCTTGTTAATTTAGATCGCTCTGCATCTTTTTGCGCACAGTGATGATACCTTTAGCTTCCACCGGCCACATGTATTACCCAAGCACTTTCATTGCCCATATTTTAAATTTTCGCGAATATTAAGTTTTCAATTTTACTTAAACACTGTTTCTATAATTTTCTAATTTTTCAAAGTAAAATATTTTTGAACAGGTTCACGACTCTAGACTAATTTAGCTGTTTTCCTCAACATTTGCCCGCAATCCAGCACATAGTAAAAGCAAAATAAACCAGGCAAATTATACTGTTGTGTTCTTCTGTTCTCCTTTGAGCGTCCGTTTAGGTGAGTTCTACTGTACTGCACATTGTCACCTTTGTTTACATTGTTGGCATTTGCTATGGAAAGAATTTCGCTCTTTATACTTTCGATTCCGATTATCTTGATACCTCGCTAAACCGATATTTTTTGACGAAACAAAGTAGTCCGGATAAACGAGGTCTGTCTGTGAACCAACCGTCAGTGAACATTGGAGCAAATGAAAATACAATGGTATAATAGCTGATCAGTGTAAGCAAAGAGTGGCACTGTGACATATAAGATTGGTGAAGGACCATGGCGGTCACCTTGTCAACCAACCTGATTATCTCTTTTTGAAAAGTGTTGAAAAACAACAGTTGGAGATCAGATAAACACAGTTGTTTAAGCTGTAAGTCCAGAAAGAAAATGTTGCAGAATATCCTCATGAAAAATCGAAATTTTAATGATTACCGCATGATTAAATAAACCACATAAGCCGCCACCAAAGTTTCATTTAAGCTGCTGTCCCGCAATCACTTCAAACTCAAACCATTAAGTAAACGCAGACTTAGAAAACACAAAAATATGCATATTTCAAAGAATGAGGTCTTACCTCGCCAAAGCAATTCCAGTAACAAAGCTAAAAATAAGGCAATCAGCAGAAATATATCCTGCGACGTTCTCCGCAACGGTAGGCATATTGGCTGGTAAGCAACACAGAAATACAATATTTGATGAAGAAACCACCTCTTTGTTGTCGAAACAACAACGAATTCCAGTATTTTGAAAGTGGTCTACAAATTAAGAAAAAAAATACAAAGTTAGCATTTTTGGCAGAAAGAGGGCCAAAAACATCGACTTCCCTGTCCATGTAAGAAAATTGATAGCACAATACATTGCCCCTCCTTTTCAGGTGTAGTGATTTCTGCATGACTGCACTTGCGGTAGATTCGATGTAAGGCCTCTCCTACACAATCGTGCCCACAGCAACGCGTTCCCGTGCAGTGACAATTCCAAGGGGGGCCTGGGTGGGCCATGCCCCCAGATTTTTGCTTGTCCGCCCCTGTTTTTTTCTTAATTTCCTGCTCAAGTTCATTTGGTTAACATATACAGTAGATAGCTTTCGGCCAGCACTATTTTAAGCGATAATTTAGGGACCATCTAGCCTGCATTCAATATTTCCCAAATGCATGATAAGCTGTGTTATTGTGTTTGATGGTCAGGATATAGAGTTGTTTATGATGACACACACCAGTACTGTAGTTCCTCGGATCCTGTGTGAAATTTAGTCAGACCATTGTCGTGGTGTTGAAAAATTCATTTCAAAACTAAGAAAAAACCACAGAAATGGAAAGATTGATCTTTTGTTCATTTCAGTGTGAGATATAGCTAGATTGTTTACTGTCAGCAGATTGTTGCTTGTCCTAGTAGCAAAATATTTGTGAAAGCATTGAGGTCAGGGTTTGCATCAATGATTTAATGAGCTAGACTGAAATTAATGAAAATGAATTTCAAGAAAAAATCTGATCCTAAAACTTAGCCACAACTTTATTAGTTCGATAGAATTGTCTTTGATGAGAAACAGTTGCACTCAAAAACTGCGGCATGCGCCAAATTGATCAGTCTTCAAACACAAACATGAAGTTTTCAAAGAACTGAAAATCACCACCTTTCGTAAAGCTGCTCACAAAAATAGGCAATCAATATGTGGTTTGATGCAATAAATGTTGAATAAACTCACTTAATATATGAGGTCGCCTAGTGGATATTGTGATCTCTTCTGTTCTAACATCACCATAGGTAAGTAATGTTGAAATAATTTGTCTTCCAAGTCTTCCACAACCAATAAGACCTATTTTCAAAGGATTTCGTGGGGGACTTTGATGCAAAAACTTCATAGTCTTTTTATTCACAGGATTCCGCATTTCAGATAAAACTTGCCTTCAAAGAGATAAAGACTTTTAGAATTTAAGGTTTCACAATTAGTGTATGACAATTACTAAATTCAGAACAACTGAACAGTTCAAAGCAATCCATCAGTTCAGTCAGATATGCTGCTAACATGATTATTGAATGTAAAATTTGCCCCATTTTAAAATAACAGTAAATAACTTTACCATTAAATGAACAGTGCGTTAAAGATGGACTGTTCCAGATAATAACTTTTCAGCAATATTTAGGAATATTGACTGACATTCTGTTTATCAAAAGAAATATGCAACTATCAGATAGGATAACAAAAAGAAAACAAAATATTCAAAATTAGATATAGCTCAAGTAGGAGAAATGTGGTATCATTGTTTTGTTGACAGTATCAATTTGAAGTAAATTTTTACTTGTTTTTACAATGCCACATACTCCACCAAAAACACAACTTTTGCAAGACTTTTAGTTTAAATTTGCCAGAAGTTTAAGGTAAAATCCAACTAAAGAAATTTTCTGAATTATGTCATATAATTCACAAATCCCTAGGATCAATGAGGCAAATTTTAAAACAGATAATTTATTTTCACATTTCAAATAATATAAATGCTTCATTTGTTCAACGGTATGATTAACCCTGATTTACATTAATACACACTAACAACAAAGTCGAATGTTATGCTTATACTACATCTGAAACATCTCACCTTAGGTCATTTAACATCGCAACAATGTAGGCTGCCTGAGCACAAGAGGCAGTAGTAAATGCATGATATCTGGCTCTAAGTACAAGGTATTGCTTTTCTTGAGAGGAGAGAGCGTTTTCAAAACTTAGTGAATTGAGATCATTTGTTATGTCATGGGTATTCTTTTGAGACAGAAGTTCTTGTCGACTTAATCTTCTCTGAAGGCTCATTATGTCTTTATGAAAAAAGTATAAAGGCCAACTGTCCAACCAAAATGCATAGTTGCAGTAAAATAAATCACTAAAACCTAGACAAGAATTGCAGCATGAATCAAAAAAACTTTACTTTTAACTAGACATGTGCAACATTTTTTAACATTTAGGCTGTTGCAATCCGAAAGCTTGAGTGGCAAGTGTGCAAAGCTTCACACTGTGGCAGCAAGCAATAACAGAGATCACACTCTACGATCACTCTATTATTGCTTGTTCACGCCACTTATATATGGGTGCTATCCTCTGCGCACATCCTGTTCATGTTGAATTGCACATTCAATACCACGCCAACTGAGAATTAGCAGCAAGGCAAGTTGTTTTAACTGCAACTGAAAGATTTGTGTAACTTTAGTAGTAAACTTCTTGCGTTGTCAACAATGATAGTACATATGTTACTAACCACACATTTTTAGATGTATAGTAAGTAGCTTAAAATGAAAAAGATGCAGCAATGATCAAGTCCTACCAAACGTTTTACAACAAAATTGGTAACTGAGGCTTTTAGGCTAAGCATGGTATGGACATGGTATGTGATTACACTTAAACAAAAAGCATCATATAACATCAACCTTAACAGTCCAAAATAACAAAACAATATCTCCTTCAGACATTTCACAACCTACAACCACCATCAATTAGGATAAATGTGAGCAGCAGAGAACCAGCCACAGAGTTTTGGGGCATTCGTTGCTTTGCTCATTATGTTAGAATTATTGCAGATTTTTAAAAAAACACACCAAAAGTGACTTATTTCACCTCAGTCAATTTATTTCATTTCAGTCTATAAACTTTCCTAATTGGATGGGAGAATAACATGATGAAAATAAAATTACACACAAAAGCTGTAACGGCAAACACACATTCATGGGCAAAATATTATTAGTCACATGACTCAACAAAATTTACACCAGTTGTAGCTACTTGACACCATGGCTGTGCTATTAAAACATCAAGGATACATGAAGCTCCACCCATTGCAACCTGTTATTGCTACTCACAACCCTGCCATGGCAAAAATCAATCTCAGTGTGGGTGATCATGCAAATGAATGCATGTTGATGACCTGTTATTGTGGGATGCTACTTTATGAGAATTCTTGAATTGCACTGTGCTTGATTGACGTTTCAGATATTCAACAGCATGTTGCACTGTAAACAATGTTGTAGCAAAGTAACGTTTATAGGTCTTTAATTAAAAACTAGTTTGGATTGCTGAAGCAATGATATATAATATGAAAGCAATGGTATTATCTAATATTTTTAACCTTGGTGTGGTTTCTTACCTAGAATTTTTATTGGGGAGTAAAGCTTTTACCTATATCAAAAGTTCATCAGAATATATTGGGCTGAAACAAATTGAAGACATATAAAATGAAATTGCTTGATGAAAAGTTGCCAACATTCAACAGCTCAAGTAATTTATAGTCAGCATGGTCCAACTAGTGTTGACATTGGGCCATTTTACAAAAACGTGAAAACTTGCAGGCTACTTCTAACAAAATGATGTGTAAAACAACACACTCACAAGATTTAAAATGGAAACTGGAAGACAAGTGAGTGTGTCATTGAAATTATTACACACACAGCAAATAGCAATCTATTACAAATCTCTATCAGTTGGATGCCTGTGGTCGACACGGTTGTTCCTATATCAAAACCAATATGTTAGTCATTGCAAATCTGAGACTATTGTCCAGTGTTTTATATGCAATTCGATTTCTGTTTTTAGATTTGACTTGCTTCATGCCAGAAACTGTACTCCAACACTGAGTGCACTTTTGTGTGAAATCGGCGTTAGGCTGGACTGTAGAGAGATCCTGCAGATTAGTCAGCAAAATAGGCTTTCAGTTTGGGAAGCCTATCTTTGCTGACTAATTTCCAGAATCTCTCTACAGTCTAGTCTAACACCGTTAATACATATCTTTACTAAAAGATGTTATGCTTGTTCTAACTAAAATTACATACTATAACATACACACACAACAAATAACACTGAGAAAGCTCATGGGCCTTAAAAATTCTATCCACGGGTCACATGTGGCCCATGGACCTATAGTTGGACCATACTGATTTATAGGAAAAGTTTCCCTAACTTTGGAAAATGTATTTCATTGAGTGCAGTGCAAGTTTGGTGTAGTTAAGAAAAAGTTGTAGCTTTCAAACCAATACTTTTGGGGAGATTAAAGTTGGATTTCTATTCTTCTTTTTCATTAAAACATTACCTTTGACTTTCTGGGATTGACATTCATAGCCTTTAGTCAGAAAACACATCTCTTGTTCAATTTGCCATACAGATTTTCAAAAACATACCAAAAGTCACTTAGTTCACCTCAGAGTCAATTTACTTCATTTCAGTCTATTGTAAAGCATTCAGTTTTGTTGATGTCATATTTACGGTACAGAAAAATGTTATAGGCTAAAAGAAATATACTGTANATTGTCACACACTCAAAAATATCCTGACTACCTCAATACAAATATAACGGATAGTAAGTGATTTTATAGTCATTCCCATTGGCATAAAATTTACCTATTCAAGGTTTGCTATCACATGTTCTCAGAAATTTCATCCCACATACAGTAATAATTAATGCTAATATGGTATCTTCATTTACATGTTTGGTGATTCATTTCCATTTTGTTCATACGAACATTCATGATCAGTAATATTCATGGCAAGACTATTCTTTGTCTTCCTTTACAACTATTGTTCTAACTGGTGGTTACATACTCCAGCATTCATTCAGAACACGTGTTTAGTATATATCTAAAAACAGACTATAAGGTCCTTGCTATGCAATAACCCAAAAAATACACAGCATNAATTAATTTCTTACNGAAAAAAACAAAATATGTATATGTTTTTTGTCACTTGCCCAAGACAGAGATATTCTCAAACTGTGGAACTCTTAGTCATCAATAACAATTAGCAATTTTTAAACAATGCAGTTTTTCTTCCATAGTTTTCTTACAAAATTATCCATTTGTACACACATGATTTTGTTTTTGTGTTACACAGAGCAAGTCTACAGCATATGCAGATTAATTATTTTCTATTTGGTATCCCAGCAGAATGAGAACTGGTTTTCCAAGAGAGAAAAGAATGCATTTTTTATTTTCTCTGATAAATACATGGAAATGACTGAAAAATGTTGGAAATATTGTCTAAAATACCGTTATCATCTAAACTAGCATGACACCTTGTTTTTGGTAGTTATATGTATCAATGTGTATTCCATGGCAACTGCAGACACAGTAGTAGTACTCCAGTTTTGATCCACTTCAGTCCTCATTAAACAGGGATGTTGGATTCACCTCCTTTCTGACATGATTAGCTTTAATCCATTTCTCCATCTTGCTCGATTAAACAAACGCTAACCAAAGCCTAAACCTAATACCTTTGAAGGGAAAAGATTAGAAAAAGTTATGAAAAAAGTTTAAAAAATGGAAGTCACCAAGGTGAGAATCGAACCGAAAAGCAATGGCATGCCAGACTTGAAGCATAACCACTACGCTACGAGCAGCATGCCGAACTGACCTTTTCATTCGAATTGCGTTATGCCATGAGACTGAGTGTTCGACTGGCGGCACAATAGCTCCAGCTGATGAGTTGCTGCCAGAATCTTGGAGGTAAAATAAACACTACCAAAAAATAAATAAAGTTGGCAAGGTGAGGGTCGAACCGAAAACCATTGGCATAGCAGCCATAACACATAACCCCTAGGCTACAAGACCCACTCCATTTGAATGACAAACTGACCCTTTTATTTGAATTGTGTCAGGCAGGGCGTATCTGTAGTCACTTCCAATAATAATATGTAGATTCAATTTTTGCTGTCATGAAATATAAAAGTTTAGTGTCACATGTGAGAACCTATTGAATACAACCTTCAGTTTCACAATGGCATGTTCTTGTTAGGCCCACATGCTTATTTTTAAACATAGAGTACAGTTTTTCTGCATGATCAAAACTTACGCTGCTGCATCTTGGCTTAATTGTCTAGGCTAGTGCTTTTTCATTATTAGACTAGGCTAACTACAAATTTTACAGTTTTTCTTAACAACAAAATATCAGTTGAAATTAACTGTCAATTCAGATAAGATATGCCAGTTTCGTGAGGAACTAATTTAAACTAAAAACTTACAAAGAAATAGTAAGATGACAATAACAATATTAAAAGTTTGCATAAGTAGTTTCAGCACATTTACCGATATTTTATAAAGTAGCATAGCCTGTTTCTAGATTTGTTACCAGAAGCATAGTACTAGTAGCCTAGCACACTTTCAAATATGTCAATAGCATATTATGAAATTATAACAAATGTAATGTGCTAGCTTAGTTTTAAGAATTATGTGATTTGGCAATAATGTGCTGATAATATTGAAGCAGAATTAGAATTCATTTTAGCACATTTGAAATGTGCTATTAGCACAATTAATGTAATGTGCAGCAAGTACATTAGCATATTTGGAATGTGTTGTTACTATGCTAGCACATTTTCAAATGTACTACTTCTCAAAGTTTGGGGATTTGAGAGGTAGCACATTTGAAATGAGTTGATTTTAGGAATTGTGACAGAGGTTAAGGTTGCCAACTATCCCAGAATGACCGAGACAGTCCCGGAATTGACGTCTGGCATCCCAGGCCGGGTTACTTTTGTCCCAGAAGTTACTGACAAATCTTTGTCTTAGCGAAAGTTCATTGATTACTATATTTCTGTAAATTAAGATTGATATATCTTCAAAAAATTTTCCTGTTTTAGTAGTTTTTTACATTTATGCCTTAAAGATTCACTATTTCACAAGTTTCTTCTATTATGATAAAACTAATTAGGGCCCTAAAGGTTATTAGGCCAACGCTGCACAATCATCATCTACGACGCGCAGCATGCACTGTTGCTTTTGATGTCTATCGTGTTTCATAAGTTTCTGTTGCATCAATCTTGGAATTCTTGGTATTAAGGTGTCCCAAAATGGCGAAACAGAAAGTGGTTGCCTGTAAAAGGCGGAGCTCCGTAAATAGCGGAGCTTGGTTGCGGAGGTTTGAGTTTGATGATGTAACCGTAGTGGAAAGAAGTTGCACTGCAAAATCAAAAAAGGAAAAAAAGTGAAGGAAAAATGCTGTATCATTGCAACTTAATATGCATTTCCCCCAAACATGGAATACATGAAATTTTGTGATGTTTAAAAATTTTATACATTCACAACTGTTGAAACGTATTTTTTTGTCACCGAACCGTTGTGAAACTCAGATAACCAAAAATTATCAAACTTCAAAATAGACTTTTTTTACTGTGGTGTAACATCACCTTTTGCAGTAAAATCATTTTTGCTACCGTTTACTTCTCATTGCTCAACGAAAAATATTGGTTTTAACTACTCCGGTTACGTCATCAAACCTCCGCAACCAAGCTCCCTTATTTACGGAGCTCCGCCTTTTACAGGCAACAACAAAAAGTTGGTAACCCTAACAGAGGTCTTCAGTAGCAGTTGCATTTGGGGATTTGGATGCCGTGCAGGGTTGCTGGTTTGATTTTGAAACTATTAAAAACTCATCAGTAACAAACCCGTTTTTTCCTAATATAACTGGTTGTATCTTCTCTCAGCTCGCACACACGGAGTTGCAACCTGTAACTTTCAAATGAGGGTAATTCCAATGTAAAAGCGTTGCTCAGGAGACATACTTGCCACTTGTGGCAGCAACGGAAAACCAAAAGTTGTGTGGGTCAGAGGTGTGCAGGAGCCGGAGTGTTGGAGCGAACTCCGGCCGGAGTCAACGATTTTCGAAAATAGCAGTGGAGCCGGAGTTGATTTCTTAAGGAATAGCCGGAGTGAGTTTTTTAATAAGAGGTTACTTTGTTTATTATTGATTACTATTGCAGATTGTTTTTTACAAAGCATGCAATAACATAACCTTCAAATGTGCAATATTACTTCACAGGATGTCTTAAAATTTTAATACAACTTGGATGTAAGTAAGGTTAGGTTGGTGAGTTTCATGTGTGTAAATATTTGGACAATTTCTTATTCATGGTGATACGTTAAAAATATTTTGGACAATAAAATTTAGCTCACATAAATAGTTTAGGTAGTGTCTCAACAATCAACATTTCCAGTTTTCTGTTTCGAAGGACAAAAAGTACCGTATCCCGCATCCAGTTTTCTGCCAGATATCAGAGGTGTACAGGATCCGGATTTAAGGACTCGAATCCGGCAAGATTCACCACATTTTGAACAAACCGGATTGGATCCGGACTACGGTTTTATTCAAGTTTTCGGATCAGGATCAGGATTTTCAATTTCATTTTTTGATATTTGACGCCAACACAATCATAAAAAAATTTTGACAAGGATTTAAAAGATGTAATGTAGTTTACATCAATTGCAAATGTGTGAAAGAGGCGCTGTTACACCAGACGTGTCGTGCACTGCAGGGTGCCAGTCCACCACCACAACATCCCATCAGTCCACTGTCAGGCTCTGTTGAGCCGCTCAATACAGCATGGTATCAGATTACATTTGTAATTTGTGGAGTTTTCGAGGTTAGAGATGTGGCGTTGCTGAGCCAATTTTGATGTAATACCTATTTTAGTGGGCATCAATATGACCTAGTGCCTATTTACTTATCGGTTAGGGCTTAATCATCAGTTACTGTTAGTGGATGATGTAGCAAGTCTAGCAAGTTTAAGTTGTTTTGTGATGATAAGTGTTACGGTCGATCAATTACTCACCCGCTCAAACCACGGCGCTTTATCAGTTAATCAAGCGCATTCTCTGGAATGCTGGGAGCGGAGCATCGCCGCCTTGTTCCTTTGCTCACACTGACACGTTCAGTTCTTAAATCGCCGTGTTTTGTTCGTAGTGTTAGACGGCCGTTGTGCTGCTTGGTTTAAGTCGAAGTAATAGTGATCTTTGCAGTGAGTGGTAGTGAACTCAGATCTCAGAGTATCAGCTTAGCTTGTGTTAAACTGTCTTTGTTTGTTGTATTTGCTGCGGCACCTATGTGGTGGCCAGGGATAACTATTGTTGTTATATCTGCGCAGGTGTATTAGCGTTGAACTCCCTGGCCTGGTGCTGTGAATGTTTGTAAAACACCACGACTCTCTAGATACGCCACGATATAGCACGACGCCCTCGCAAGTGTGATTTTATTTTCTGTAGCACTGTTACTTGATCATCGTGGATCTTTTCCTGCAATTGTATGCTGCGAAGAGTTGAATGACTGCTAATACAAATGTATCGCACTGGGCTGTTGCATCGAGAGTAGGCTGTGTGCTTTCACAAGTCATAGCAGCCAGCGGAGACTTTCCTTTGAAGTTGAGCATTACACCTGAACATAACTTTACAAACAACGGTTTGTCACTACCATAATTTTACTAACAATTGTTGTTATTACGAACTTACCAATAAATTCAATTGGTAATATTGATTTCAGCTTCATGTTTCATCGCATGAACTTGGTTGACTGCCTTTTCTGGATCTGACTTTTAGTGCCATTTTTGGTTATGCGTAGTTTTACTTTTCCCAGTCTATGTTTGACAAAGCTTTGCTTTTCAGAAAGGAAGTGGCTATAGGATTACGCCCGCCTACAGTGATGCGGTTAGAATAAAATGCTGACTGGTCAGCTTAACAGCACCGTTGTGGTAGTGTAGCGGATGCGTCTACGTCTTCTGCGTGAATGGTTTTCAGTTCGACTCACACCTTGGTACCTTTTATTTTGGTAGCAGCCTAATGGATTGGTTGTACTTGTCAAGTGACCACTTTTTTACTTTTTTCAATGTTTCCAAACATTTCTGTTCAGCTTTAGAGTTTGAGTTTTGGATTTGGGCTTAGGTTTAGGGGTTAGGTTAAGGGTTTAGTACATTTATACCAAGTCTAGTGCACTCTACAACATATTAAAACTCCTGTTCCGACTCCGAAAAATTTTGAAACGTCAACTCCGCTCCTGTTTATACTCCGAAAACTTCCAAGTACCGTATTTATTCGAGTATAACGCGCAAAATTTTGTACGGAATTTTAATCAAAAATTAAGGGTGACCGTTATACACGAGTTTTTTCATCAGCACGGTTTATTTTTATTTCTTTTTTTCTCTTTCATAATCTTTCTGCAGCCTTTATTCATTCTTTTCGCTGCAATGCGCAATCTTTGTTTCTTTCTTCTTTCTCTTTAAAAATGTTTGCTTTACCAGTGTACCGTATGTTATCAATAAATGTTTTGTTACAGCCACATGTCTTCAACAGCAGTTTTTACTTTCTATCTTTAGTCAGAGCT